>Ga0209249_1000077_pt1 | contig 136833 bp, 158 predicted proteins | sample SaaInlV_200m_DNA_4_FD_184653 | JGI IMG/M metagenome (GOLD analysis project Ga0209249, IMG submission 184653) | Marine microbial communities from expanding oxygen minimum zones in the Saanich Inlet - SI037_S3LV_200m_DNA (SPAdes) (version 2) | ecosystem: Environmental > Aquatic > Marine >... | reverse complement strand
TTAGAAAGCCGGCTTCAACAGTTTCGTTAGTCTCCTCCGCAACAACCTCTTCTTCTTCAATAATCTCGGTTTCATTTACGGACTCTTCCTCAACCACTTCGGTTACATTTTCAGATTCAGTAGTTTCATTAGCCACCGTCTCATTAACTTCCTCAATAATCTCCGTCACATTTTCTAATTCCTCAGAATCATTTTCTGAAGAATCTTCAACAGTCTCATTAGAACTCGCATTAGTCTCATTTAGAATAGTCTCATTCATATAACCCGAGGCGATCGCATCCTCTTCAGTTGCATACCAATATACCTTAAGCCGAGAATCATTAATACTAATATTCATATCACCAATCACACTATATGCCAAAATATCGGTATAATTCAACTCATCATCAGCACTAACAACGACCCTCTTCCCCCCATCAATCAAACTCTCACTAGCCAAAGGCGCCTCTGTATAATATTCAACAGCAACGTCAACCGCGTCAGCCGCATTCACAACTTTCTCAACATCAACAACCGTAGAATTAACAGTCTCCACAATATCACCCCCAGCATCAAGCTCTTCCTCTAAAACAACATTACCCGAAATCGTAAACCCAGTTATCCAACTCCACAACTTAGTCAATAAGCCTTCATTATCAGAAACCGTCAAAGCAACATTCCCCGTCATCACTCCAGTTACAATCTCCTCTCTCTCGGCCTCATTAACAACATTCTCATAATCCTCAGCTTCTGCCTCCGCCTCGACAATCTCATCATCAGTCAAAACCGAAATATTCTCAGCAGCCCTATGTATCTCAATCTTCATACCCCCTGAACTCTTATTCACCCTCGCCTTCCGTAGCCACTTCACCGGCCGATTAATCACAGCCCTATATTGTAAGGTTGTCACGTCTTCCATCACCAAAACAACCCCAACAGTCTCATTCAAAACAGTTTCATCAATTACACTCTCATTAGAAACACTTTCATTCAAAACAGTCTCGTTAACAACTCCTCCTCCAATTCCCCCGTCAACAGTTTCATTAACAGCAGGCGACTCAACCTCTTCATCAGCACTTTCATTAACATCCTCCACAGTCTCATTCACGCCCAAAACATCATCATCAGCCTCATCCTCCTCATCAACCGTTTCATTCTCAACAACCTCTTCAGCAACTTCATCAGAACCAGAATCACCATCATCCGAAACCTCCTCGACAACTTCTTCCTCAACCTCTTCTTCAACCTCTTCTTCAACCTCTTCTTCAACTTCCTCACCTTCCTCAACATCCTCCGCAACAACCTGACTATCACCAACAACAGAACTCACACCCCCAGCAACCTTCCCAATCTTCCTCTCTTTCTTCTCAACCTTCACTTTCTTTGCTTCCTTCTCAACCTTCACTTTCTTCACTTTTTTCTCACTTTTTTCCTTCTTCTCGCTCTTCGCTTTCTTTTCCTTCTTCCCTCCACTATCAGAATCGGAACTACTCACATCCGAACCCCCAGAGTCTCCACCATCACTACTACTTTCACTCGCCCCAGAATCTCCCCCACTATCAGATCCTCCAGACTCCTCACCAACAACAAATCCTATTATCCCTCCCCAAACATCATCGCCAAAACCAGAAACCTCTCCAGTAATCCTCTCCCTAATTTCAGAATTAAATGAAACAAAACCAACAGCAAAAACCAACAGCAAAACAGGCAACAAAAACAACCACTTCTTTTTTACTCCACCACCAACTTCCAATTTTTTCCTATCAATTTTAATATATCGCTTCTTAGATTCCCCAGTTTTCGGATCCCGATAAGATTCATAATAGTACGGACCATACTTCTTCCCTTTAATAGTAATATACTTCTCCTGCACCATCTTTTTAATATAACAATGTGGAGTAAAAAGCGTATTTAAACTTTATGCGAACCCAGCACTACCAAGAATAAGGTGGAGTAAAACAATTATTTCCTCTCGCTGCCCAAAAACTCATCAATAATCTTCGCCGAAACTTTCACAGTCCGAAAATCATACTTCTCATCCTTCACAACATCAACCTCAACAACATCAATCGCCCGCAAACTCTTAATGCAAAAAATTCTCCTAAGCAAATAAAACAATTCCCTCGACGACAAACCATTCGGCTCAGCATAACTAACCCCAGGAGCAACTGCAGGATCTAAAACATCAACATCAATCGAAACATAAACATCCTTCCCCATGGCATTCTCTGTAACATAATCCCCAATCGCCTCAATATCATAAACCTCAGAAAAAACCTTAATCCCCTTCTCCCTCAAAAACTTCTTTTCAACATCCCACATCTTCCTAGCACCAACCAAAACAATATTTTCCGGTTTAAACCCAGCTTCCACAACTCCCCTCAACCACTCCTCATGCGTCGGCTCTTTCGCACAATAATCACAATCAGCATGCGCATCAAACACAATCAAAAAAGCATCATTAAACTTCTCACCAAACGCCTTCACAATCGGATACGAAATAGAATGATCTCCACCAACAAACACTGCTCTCTCTCCTTCTAGATTAGCAAAAATTCCACTAGCCCCCCCATAAATTGCCTTCTCAGAAGCCTCAACATTAGAATTATCAACGTCAACAGAAGAAACATCTAACTTCAGCTTATTCTTCTCAAGTTCTGCTACAATCAAGTCGGGAGCCCCAGTAGGGCCTTCATAACCGAGCGCATTTACTCGTGGAACCTTAATTAACTTCATAAAAAGGAATAAAATTAGAGACTATTAAAGTTATTGATTAATCGAGACAGTAGACCGGATCTCCAGTGTAGGGGGACCCATCCCAACAAGCGGAAGTAGAATAATCACAATAGCCATCACAATTATTATCTTGCCCGTCATTACAATTTTCCATTACTCCAGGCTTCACGTTCTCATCCTTATCATTACAATCCTCTCCCCCACAGAGACTATTTGTGTATCCATCGCCATCATTATCTGGGCAAACACCTGGACAGAAATCATAGTCTGATTCATAAGGCCAACTAGTACAATCAGTACTAATACTTCCAAAAAGATTCATAGATCCCGTCCCACTATAACTTGCGCCAGAATCACAGTATAAATCTTTATCAGAATTACCACACACTATAGTATCCTTAATTTCGAAATTGCTTCCATCACCAATATTAATCCCCCAGTAATTATTACTTATATTGTTTGGAGATGCACTACCTCCAGTTCCTAAAACCCAATTGTTGACATAAACCATCTTAATTCCATAGCCAGAATTCTCAACAAGCCCATTTCCACTAATTCGATTAGAATCAACATTGGCATAATCATTTGTACTCTCGGACCACCCATTCGTTACAATCCCCCCATACTGATTATCATTTATCTCATTATTATAAATTCTCAAATAATCTCCATTCTCAATTTCCACCCCATAATTACCATTATCGCTGATATTGTTTCCCTCTATCTTGAAATAGTTATTTTCGTCACTACTATCTCCATAACTATTATAAATATAAATTCCCGGATAAGAATTATCAGTTATATTGTTCCCAGAAATAACCCCATAATTAGAATAATCATAATAAACAACCCCATAATAATTGTCCCCGATGTCATTAGATATCACCTCGACAGCAGGGCTATTAAAGATACCGATCCCGTAACCGGAATATCTTTCCCTATTTCCTTTAATAGTATTATTTTGAATATAATCATAATAACCGCCCCCCTTATCTCCATCTCCCCCCTCAATAACAATTCCGTAACCAGAATTGTCAATCATATGACTATTCTGAATATAGTTATAATAACTGCTTCCAGGACCCATTGCCGCAGATTTAGAGTAGATCCCCCAATGATTCCCTTCAACTCGAACGCGGTCTATATTTTCTCCCTTACTCTGATAAGCATAAATTCCCTCGGTAAATCCAGAAATCGTCCCCCCCACCCCATTGATATAGAAAGTATTTACATTACTAACATAAATACCGGAGTCAGATCCAGAACTTTCAGAGCTACTAGGACTTCCCGAACCTTCAATATTAAATCCATTCAGATTTAGGATAACGTTATCTGCAGTAATAGTAAGACAAGTACCTGAAACACCACCCGTATCTATATTTTGATCCAAGTCATACGTGGCAGAAGGCGTAGACAATGTCTCTCCACAAGAACTAATTGGATTAGAATATTGTGGAGATTGGCATACCCCCGCAGAACAAGTTCCCCCACTAGCCCCACAATCTTGAAGGACGACATCACCAGAACTCTCTGCACAACTTCCCCCAACACAACTATAACTTGTAGATCGGTTCACAACATTGTTGCTCCCATCACAAACCGTAGAATAAGTTGTACTTGGACAAGGCACCGTCGCAGAACACTCCGTACTCGTATAAACTCCTTCCTTAAAAGAATCAATTTTGGAAGTTGGATCTCCGATAATCTCCTTATTTCCAGAAATAAAAACAGGAGCGATGCTTGCAGAATCAGGGACTCCTCCCTGATTACTCAGATTAAAGCAACTCGTCTTTGCCTCGTTAGTTGAAGGAATTTCGGTTCCAGAGAAATTGTATGGATCTTCCAAGCTAGTTCCATTATAGACAAATTCTACCTCAATCCTACTCAAATTGACTTCGTCGCCTCCTCGCCTAACTTGAAGACAAAGCATCCCCTTATCAGAATCATAAAAAGTATATCCTCCTTCAGTCTCAATTACTAAGTTTATATCAAAAGTCTGAAAAACCGCATTATCTCTAATCATTGGAACCACGGCCACCCAAATAATTGCAACCGCCGCAACAGTTACTAAAACAATTAAAATTATAGCAACAGTCGCAGATATACCTCTCTTATCACCCATGAAAAATTTAAGGAACAATTCTTTATAAAACTACTGACTCAAAACAAAACTAGAATACTCTGTCTTCGCTGCAAGAGCCTTAATATCTTTCAAGCTTACTTTTTCAATCTTCTTAGAATAATCGTAGTAATCTTCAGCATTTCCAGAAGCTTCTTCTAAAATTAAATTAACCGCAGTCTCGTTAGAACCCTCAGACTCAACGGCCCTATCTCCAATAACTCTAACCTTAGCCGCAGCCAACTCCTCCTCAGTTAGATTTTTCATTCCATGGAATTCCTTTAAACTGATGTCGATAACCTCACCAACCTTTTCCTTATCAGTTCCTGCCCAAATTATCATATACCCATAATTCTCCCCTAAATCCAATTCAGATTTCACACCATAAACCAATCCCCTCTTCTCCCTAACTTCACTAAATAACCTACTAGACATTCCACTTCCCAATACTGATGAAAAAATCTCTGCAGCATATCTTTCATTATCCGAGGACACGGGGAAATGGAAACCCAGGGCAAGGTTCGCTTGGTGTAAATCTGACCGAGTTTCACTTTCTTTGGAAATTTTTGGAATTATCTTCTCAACCTTTGCAATTTTGCCATCCCCATCAACAGCAAATTCCTCTGCCAACTCCAAAACTTCTTCAAAACTATTGTTTCCCACAACACACATAATGGAATTGCCTGGAACATAAACCTCCCGATGCTTCTTCATAAGCTGATCCCTCGTCATCCCCTTCACAGTTTTCTCACTCCCACCAATAAAGATTCCAAAAGGATCTTCATACAAACATCGCTTAATATTATCTAAAACATGGGCCCGAGGGTTATCTCTATACATCTTAATCTCCTCACAGATGACATTTGCCTCTTTCTCGACTTCAGATTCTGGAAACGCTGCATTGAAGAAAATATCAAAGATAACGTCTGTTGCAACCCTTAGGTGTTCTGAAGGTAACTTAACATGATATGCAGTAATTTCCTCATGGGTAAACGCATTCAACTCACCCCCAACACCCTCAACTTCAGTTGCAATCTCTTTAACTGTCCGCTTCTCGGTTCCCTTAAAACATAAGTGTTCAATGAAGTGCGCTATCCCCTTCTCTTCAACAGATTCATATGCTGCTCCAAATTTCGTAGCCAACATCACAGTAGTCACGGGAACATCTCGCTTCTCATGTAACACTGTCAACCCATTTTTCAAAACCTTCTTATTAAATTCAACCATACAAAAGATGGGAAAAAGAGCTTTTTAATTATTGTTATGGCCCAAAAACACTAAATTTCGCTCAAAGAAAACTATATAAATCACCTTTCCGTCGATAATATAACTAAAAAGAGGCAATCAAATGGATAAAATATTTTCAGTACTGGTAACAATTATCGGTATCCTTTTAGTACTTCCTTTGATAACAGTAACAGCACTACAAGGTCCAATCACAAACTGGATCATTGCAATTGCAGTTCTTATCATCGGCCTAAAAGACCTTATTAAGAAATAAGCCCCAAAAAAATTTATTTTTTATAATTAGAAATCTCTCCCCATTAGTCTCGAAACTATCAATTGTTTCGAAATTCTCCCCAATAAAGTCCAATATCCACTTTCTTCTAGCCTGGAATCTGGTCCGTCCACTCAAACTTCTAACAGGAAGACTCAAAACAATTCGCTCACTCTCTTCCCCAATAGCCAACAAGAACTTCTTTGAAAAGTCCTTCTCAAGATTCTCTAGGGCATCCACCACTTGAAACAGAAAAATGGCACGAGGTTTAGGCATCTGCTTCAAGGTCTTTAATATAAATTCCAAATCAAATAAATCTCGATGAAGCACGTGTGCACTTTCAAACCCCCCCTCCTTAAAATAACGATTCGCAGAGTCAACTAACTGCCCAACGGCCTCAACCCCAACATAATTAATCCCTTTTGGCATTAATTCATAAGAAAAGCAATTGGCACCACAACCTAGATCCACAACAGCCCCAACATCTCCCATCTTCCCAAAGATCAATTCATACAAAGGCCCATATTCCCTATGCATACTCGACTTATGACTTTTCAAAATCTCAATTCCCTTTCCCTTCAAAACTTTATTCGTCAGAAAAACTCCAAAATACTTCCTAAGCAAGGATCTAACTTCCTTAATATCTTCACCAGCGACGCTGATTGCCCGTTCAACAACAGAATCAGGCAATTGAGAAAACTCTCGCTTCTTCTTAACCTCTAAAATAAATTCTTTATCCATTGTTAACAAACTCCAAGATCATTTCTTTCTGCCTAACCTCGGGGTGGAACAAAACACCGTAAACTTCCTTCTTCTTGTGCTTAACTGCTTGAACAACCTTGCCATCGACAAATGAGCCGAAATCTTCAGAAAATTGAACATAATTATTATGTAAGTGATAAACTTCATGGTCTCCTTCCAAACCAAGAAATTTCTTCTTGAAATTTTCATGAAAAAATCCAATCTCAGTTTTTTTCTTTAAGATATGGCTAAAATCACTCAGAACATTCAACTTACCAACTTGTTCATCTAAATCCTGGGCCAATCCAATAATCTGCATCCCTGCACAAATTCCTAAGACGGGCTTTCTAAAATTTTCATCCCTCAAGAAATGAAAGTGTCCTAGAGACTCCAAATATTCTTCATCCTTCAAACTAGTCCCACAAATAATAACTTTCCTTGCATTCATTAGATCTCCCTTCTGAAGCTTCAAGTAATGACGAGTAAAAAATTTAATTTCCTCCTTCTTCAAAATGTCTTCAATAGGCTTCACAAACTCCAAATCATGCAACTTCTCCCTACAAACATTAATCACTAGAATCATTCTAAGGTAACCTCCATTCTCCAGCTATGGCCCTCACCAATATCTTCTCTCTCCTTAATCTTCAGGCCCCTATCAAATAATGGACATTTCAAAACCAGTGTCTCAAACTCTCCCCCCTCTCCAGCAGGATTAATTTTTAATTCTTCGTGGATTTTCCTTAACTCTCCCAGCAATTTCTTATCTACTTTTCTTCCCAACCAGGATTCATCGAAGGGATAGGCAAAAACACCGACGACAATAACTTCAAACTTTTCTTTCATCAAGTCTTCCATAAGCTCCCACTGATCCTTCTGCCAAAGAGGGTTAAAACATTCTATTCCCAACCGATTACAAATTTCTTGGACCCTAGAGGCTTGATAAACACTTTCTACTGCCCCCGTAACTATTCCCCCAACCCCATAATCCTTGATTGCTTGTTTTATGGCCTTCTCCATATCTTTCAACTCAATTTCCTTCTCTCCTTTTGTCTTCTGAAGTATCAGAGGCACATTCATCCTTTCAGCCTGTATCTTAACTTGAGAGATAGAAGGCACATGAAACATGAAACTCTCTTTATTTTCACTCTGAATAGAAATCAAACAAGTCAAATCATACCCATATTTTTTAGCCAGCCAAGCTGCATAAGTAGAATCCTTCCCACCAGAAAAAAGCACGGCCAATTTCATCTTATCCATAATCTAATTTAGAAAAAAAGCGTTATAAGGTTAACTAATTAATTTACCCAATAGGAACAGTGCCTTATAGCTCTCCTAGGCCTTCTATGTCTCCAATAGCTTCTGAGGGAACAACATCATTAACATCCCCATCATAGTTAGCTGCCCAAAGAGTATAATCTCCAATGTCCACCTTTCCATTACCACTAAAATCCGCAGATAACCCTTTACCAGATTTGTATTCTTTTGCCCAAATAGCATAATCTACTTCATCTACATCTCCGTCGTGATTTGCATCTCCAACCTTAAATTCAACTGCATCAAATCCTTCTCCCAAATAATTATAGATACATTGTTCATAATCTTCGATTGCAAAAATCCCTGCAAACCTACAAAGTAATTTCACCCCGATGGATTTGAACCCCGTAACACTCTGAATCATTTGATTAATCCCAGTACATTCTCCCCCAGAACAAAGATTACTCTCACATTCATAACTGTTTTGACAAGCCGTCCAATCCTCTCGCTGAGGCTTTATCTTTCCATCAATATCACAATAAGAACTAAGTCCGAATTTATCCTCAAATGTTTGCCGGATAGCTAACCTAAATCCATAAGGAATACATTCATTATTATTGAAACATCCAGAACAGATTCCGGGACTACAACTAGTTTCATATTCGGTTCTAGTTTGACATCCATTAAGATCCCTACACTTATTCTTTTGCTTACCATGCGCAGGACAAACAACCGGAGAAATATCACACACCCAATCGGAGACACAGCTCAGTTCTTCATCTTCTAAAGAACTAGGATACTTAACAAGATAATCCTTCAATAGTCTCCCCGACATGGTTGGCCAATCACTAAAGGCCACATTTCCCTCGAAGGTCACATGTTTTCCACCAAGGGCCTTTAGAACATCCTCAGAAGAGATATCTACTCCCGAAGCACCTAAACTAAACACCATTACAGTATTATTCCCACTTCTCCAAAAGGCACCAACAATTCCCTTTCCCTGTTCACGTGCACGAATCATATAAACCCACTGTCTTCCAACATTAACAGTATTCAAGTTAAATCCCGTTTCATCAACAATCTCCTCAAAAATCTCGTCCATCTGATTTTCAGCCCCAGTTTCCGTAGATAGTAAGTCTACAGTAGCTCCAGCATATTCTTCATCAACAAGGGATGCGCCCCCATATTCTACAGTTAATCTTACTCCGCCCCCATGTAAACTCCTAAATTCTCCCCAAGGCACGCCAGGATTATATTTACTAGTCAAAACAAGATTCTTTGAAAGATAGCCCCTAGGAACCACCATCCCGAGTTCAAACCTTCCCCCATTTGCAGAGACAAATGAATAATCTCCTACGCTCTCTCCAACAACTTCTCCCCAGAAATTAAGAGAACATACTCTAAGACCGTATGCTTCCTCATAATAACAGAATTTATCATCAAGAATTGGTTCCACTTTTCCATCCTTACGAGTATAATTATAATTTCTAGATAAATTAATAGTAATGTCTCCTTCAGGAGTTCCAATTACAAATTCTAATTCCATTGGAACATTATCCAACTGATTCTCAGGAACCTGTATACTCCGGTGAATGCTAAATTTCCCCCCAACTTCAACTAAATTGGGACCTCGGTTTCCAAAACTATCTCCATAAATCATATATCCCTCCTCAGAAACACACGCACCATCAGAGCAACCATTAGGGCAAGGCTCACAAGAAAGCCCTTCCGATCCAAGAAGAGGCATACAAACACCAAGGCTCGGTACACATCCCATCCTTACAGAATTGGTACATTTAGTATTCCTATCAGAGCAATAAACTTCATCTTCAGAAACACACTCAGAATCACTCGTACATGTTTGTTCATCAGAAATACACGCACCTTCAGAGCAACCATTAGGACACTCATAATCCACAGAAGTACCCGAAGAATCTCCAGTACAAATAAATTCTTCTAGCCTGTCTCCATTACAATTATCTATCTTATAATCTCTGCTTGTCCCTGTTGTTCCCTTAACAAAATAATCTGTTCCCCCATCGCTGTCAGTACAGACTTCAGGTTCATCACCATCAATACAGGCCCCATCAGAGCAACCATTAGGGCAATCATAGTTAATCTCATAATATCCGGTGTCTGTATCGCCTCCAATTCCAATAATATTTGGGTTCAGAGGGTCTCTGTTAAGATCGCAAGAATACTCTCTCGAAACATTAAAATATTCTTCCTCAATACTTGAATTATCATTCCAACAATAATCAGTTTTTGTCACATCGTCCCTTTCCAAAGTCCCTTTCTCAAAATAATTCTCTCCTCCATCACTATCTGTACAACTATCAGTAGCAGGAGTAGCTGGAATCGTAGGACATCCATTATCGACAACCCCATCACAATCATTATCCCTATTATCCCCACAAATTTCCTTCTTTTTAACACATGTAGGGGGTGCACAATTTACCTTCATAGATTTCTTTTCAGTTTCCCAACAAGCATCATCGCCACTACAGGGGCCCTTAACATAAAAAATGTGCTCCTTAGCTACACCTCGTGGAACAGAAACGCTCTTTGCATAATATTTCCTTCCAGTTCCAGGATATCCCCTAATACCACTATTACAATCATAACTTTTGCTAATAAAATCAGGGTCATTCCCATCTAAGGTCTTAGTGGTAAGTCTTATATCTCCCCAAGTACAAACACTAAAGAAAAGATCCACCTTACAAGTGTCGTTATCTACATATCTCACATTCCCATAACTCCCACTCTTGATTATATCCCTAACTCCTCCTCCTGCAGAAACAATTCCTAAACTAAATACTAATAATGCAACAACACATAAAGCACCAACACCCTTTTTCATAAATTGTTAACATCCTTTACCTATTTAAAGATTATGCAAATCTCAGGCTACTTTTTCCTACCTTAAACAACAAGATTATTTCAAAGACATATGCCACAATCAAAACTAAGACTCCAACACCAATAATCAGCGTCGACCAACCAATAATATTCAAAATCCCAGTTACCTTAGCAAAAGGAACCTTATCTCCAAGTTTCATCACCCCAATACCAAAAATTATTCCCAAGGCAACAAGACTCAATAAGATTATCACTGCAAAAATCAATACACCTATCATCACCTCTAGAATAGACCCAACAATATCTTCCAGTCCATTTGGAGAAACATCTCCTATGAAAAGATCCCTCATAAATGTGGGGGAGAAAAAACCAATCGTTTGAAATATTAAAAAGATGACCACAAACCCTATGAGGATCCAACTTGCCACCCCCAGTAGCATCCCATCGTGTCTTCTACCCAAAAGGATAAATCCCGATAAAAACAGGATCAAAGAGAAGACAATACCCAAGGTCAATCCCAATCCCACAATGCTTCTTAAATCAGAAAAAAAGGCCAACAAAACCAGGAAAGTAATTGCCAATATGCCAAAGATCCCCGCAATTCTGAACCATTTAGAATTCTTCACCAAATTCTTTTCCTCTATCTGGGCCTCTTCGACCCTTGAAAGTGCAGGCGCAATATTCGGGGCATTCTTACTAGATAAAAAAGAACTCTCTGCCTCATTAACGTCCTTCTGAGTATAACCTGCAGATAATAATTTCTTCTTCAAAACAGGAATCTCAAATTTCCCAGAATTCTTCTTCAAATAATCAAGAACGACCTTATTCACCATTAAAGAAGGTACACTCCAACATTTAAAAAACTTCTTAAACTCTCACATATATATCCCCCTATGGCATCAACAAACCAATCCCCATTCTATCAAAGGGCAGAACAAGAATTTCATGAAGCAACAACCGACGAAGAAAGAATTGCCTGCCTCGAAGTCATGATGAAAGAAGTTCCTAAGCATAAGTCCTCAGAAAATATGCGAAAGAACCTAACCAACCGTTATAAAAAATTAAAGGCAAGCGTCGCCAAGCAGAAAAAATCGGGAAAGTCGTCCCAACAAGGGATAAAAAAAGCAGACATGCAATGTGTCTTGGCAGGATTTCCAAACACCGGAAAGTCTCAACTTTTCACACTCCTAACAAACCAAGAAGCGAAAATCTCTCCTCACGAATTCACCACATACAAACCCCAATTAGGGACATTCAAATTCGAAGAAGCCCAAATCCAAATTATAGATCAGCCCTCATTTCCAAACCATAGTAAAAACCTAGTCAACTCCACAGACACAATCCTCCTCCTAGTTGAGAGTCTCGACCAAATAAAAAAAGCCGAGGAGTTTCTTTACAGGTCCAAGGCAAAAATTATTCTCATCTTCAACAAATCAGATCTCTTAAATGAAAATGAAAAAAGAAAAGTCAAAGCAAACCTTAAATCCAAACATAAAAAGCTAGATTCAGTCCTTTTCTCGTCGATAAATCCAAAAAAAGAAGATATCGAAAAACTAAAAAAGAAAATCTTTGAAACCTTCCCAATCATTAGAGTCTATACCAAAGAACCAAAGAAAGAAGCAACAAAAGAACCAATGATCATGAAACCCGGGTCAACACTTAAGGACGCAGCAGAAAAAATCCTTAAAGGCCTCTCAAGGAAGATCAAACGTGCAAGAGTTTGGGGCCCCTCATCAAAGTTCGGAGGACAGGTCATTGGGATCGACCACAAACTCAAGGATAAAGATGTAGTCGAATTTCAAGTAAGATAACTATTCAAACAAATCCATAAACCAATTAATAATTCTCCTTATTACTCCTGCTGAAACACATTCTCCATCGGCACATACATTACTTTCACAATCCGAATCTTCATCACAAAGATTACTCTCCTCCGCACTCACAGATCCCCCATTCCCATTTCCCTCACTACTCGCTCTTCCGCCACTGCTCCCCCCATTGCTTATGTTGCTTAAATTATTTACTCTGCCACTGCTTCCGCCACTGCTTCCGCCACTGCTTCCGCCACTGCTTCCGCCACTGCTTCCGCCACTGCTTCCGCCGCCGCCACGAACTATCTCAACAACCTCTTCCTCATCAATAATCTCCTCTGCCTCTGCCTCAAAACTCTCACCTAAATAATCAAAAATACATTGCTCATAGTTCTCTATAGCAAAGATATCTGCAAACTTACAAAGCAATCTCACACCAATCGACTTAAATCCTGCCACACTCTGGATCATCTGATTAATCCCAGTACATTCATGACCTGAACAAAGATTACTAGTACATTCATAACTATTCTGACATCGAGTCCAATCATCCTTCTGTATTTTCATTCGACCATCTAAATCACAATAAAAATTAAGATAATTAGAAATATGTTTTTGTCGAGTATGATTTCCCGAAACATAAAATGTAACCTGAATATAGCTCTCATTGTAATCTTCAGAATCAAAGAAAATCTCATCAACGACAAAATAATATTTTTCTACATCCATATAAGGATCCCCAACATTGCTTAAATCAATCTCCGCACCTACTTCTAAATAATAGGATCTGTTTCCCCACTCATTAACCCTCAATGAAGCAGTTCCATTCTTATAAACATCTAATTGAAGTTCAGCATTCCCATCTCTGTCTCTATCCTGATTAGCCTCTCGTACACTTAATCCTTCTACACCACTATCCGAAAAAGACTCTGTAACTTCTTCAATAGTCCAGCCATTCTCTTTTTCCTTCCTCATACCATAAGGAATACAAATATTATCTGAACCTTCATTATCATTACCCCATTCAAACCATCTAGGAACTTGACATCCTGCACAAATTCCTGGAGAACAAGAAAGCTCAGCAGTTCTAACTTCCTCTTCCTCTAAATTATTATTCCATCTAGTACATGTCTCTTTCTGCTCTCCATGTGGGGGACAAATAGCAGGAGATAGTTGGCATCTCCAAGACCCCACAGATTCCTCTTCCTCTTCAATTTGAGAACCACAAGCATCTAAAAAATATTGAATAAGATCATTACCCGGATAATTAATATATAATCCTGAAACATACTCTGCCCTATTATCCATGAGTTTTTCCAAAAAGTCTATCACATTTTCTTGTTGCCTTCTATGTCTTTCTTGCTCCCTTTCCTGACAACTTTCATGCGAGTCGCAAAAGTCATAATCATAGCTTGAAAGATAAGCCCTAAATAATTTATTTTCATTAAACCAAATAACATTCACATCATTCTGATACGAAGTATCCCTTAGATCTCTCTCCTCATACGCCACGGACCAAACACCCTTACAAACATAAACAATCTGATAGTTCTCTTCTTCCTCCCAATAATTATTATCTTCCCATATCTTTTCCTGCCTACACAATTCATTTTCAATAGCATTCTTCAACCCACGCTCAACATTCTCCTTATTCATTAGTTCCTCTACCGCAATATGTGCATAAGCACTCCTATAGTCATCACGATACTTAAATGAAGCATCATAAGAACGTCCATAACCTGGATAACTCCAAGAATTATTATATCTTAACTCCCATTTATTCCATTCATCAATCGTAATATCACTAGGATTTTCCATGAAGTCCATCACACCAGAACAAGTTTCGAATTTCTTTTCTATACATGCCCCATCAACACAACCATTAGGACATGAAAAATTATCATGCCGACAAAGCAACCCTTCCCCACACCTAAACTCAGTTAATATCTCGGGATAATAAATATCATCTATTGATGCCCCACAAACATCGGTATGAGTCCTAGTGAAGTTACCTGTTCTCCCCTTATCCACACAAGTTCCTTTAGTGTAATAATCTATTCCTCCATCGGAATCAGAGCAAGAAAGTTCGCCAAGGCAAGTCTCCCAAGTCCACTCACTCATTGAATCACCATCAGACTGATCAATAATACCATCATTATTAAAATCAAAAAAGGATCAGTCAATGGTGGCATTTGGATCGTATGACTCAGAATCAGGATTACATTGATTGTATTTCAAAATATCTGTCGCATCAACATCTCCATCACCATCATAATCAGCTTCAGAACATTCAATTTCCACAGGACATGTCTTTTCGTACCATGTCCTAAAAGAAGATAAATCTGCTGCCCCAACATACCCATCATTATTAAAATCCCAAAAAGAACAATTTTCAGTATAATTTATATTATAGCATTCCCTAAACTTAAATAAATCTTCAAATCCAACATCCCCATCACCATCATAATCAGCTTCAGAACATTCAATAATCTTCACGGACTCGATAGTCGCATTAGATTCTTCTTCCGCAATAACAATACCCAAACTAAATACTAACAAAAAAACAAAACATAAAACACCAATACTCTTTTTCATATAACTTTCTAGAAATAATACCTATTTAAACATTACTCTCTTGTTAACAACATGAACCCTCAAAAGTCCCTTTTCATCGCAACCATAATCGGAATCCTAATTCTCTTAGCCATCTCCCAATTTTCATCCCAAATAACAATTCAAGGAAAAATTCAATCAATCAAATATGGAAACAATAAAATTACAATCAAACTCAACAACACGCCCGAACAAATCATAATCTTCGAAAATAAAATCCTTCCACTAAAATCCGGAGATCAAGTGCATATAGAAGGCAAACAAGATACCTACAAAAACCAATCCCAAATTATAGTGGATAAAATAGTAAGAAATTAATCGTACGAAAGTTGCTCAACAATATTCCAGAAAAAATCATAATCTTCGAAAATAAATTAAACTTACTTAATCAATGCCCTTAACTCTTCGTTTTCAAGCTTCAACTCATAAATAGCCTGTCTCAACAACTCAATCTCCATAACAATATCTACACCTTCCTCAATCTTTGTATGTGGATAAACAGTCTTTAAAACTTCAACAATCTCACAAGGTCTTCCTTTATTCCCACAAACCTCTTCATCGACCAATTCCTCTTCTGGCCTAGAAAAATCAGTAACCTCATACTCTACATGCCCATAAAACTCACTATGATCAATCTCCTCTCCCTCCTTTAAATCACTAGCATCTTTAATCTTATCCAAAGCTTTCCCTTTAGATTTATCATAAACCTGCGTTCGCGTCATGAAACCAGTTGCAGAAACATTATCCGAAAACCAAGCCAAACCACTTCCAACCTCGCTTGTATTAAATATCAAATTAACCCCATCATATCAATTACTCATCCTTATTCTTTATAAATCTTATGTCAAATTTTTGAGATTTCACTAAAAAATTAAAACGCATCCATATATACCTCTAATCTCTTAAGTAATATGCTCCAACTCATTGCAGCAATTCTCCTAGGCACGCTCGCAGGAACTTTCACAGGCCTCATCCCTGGAGTCCACACAAACCTCATAGCGACGTTAACACTTTCAGCCTTGGCTTTTCTCCTAACTTATTTTCAGCCAATTACAATAATTACCTTCATCGCCTCGATGGCAATCGCTCATACATTCATAGATTTTATTCCATCAATATTCTTCGGAGCTCCTGATGAAGATACAGGCCTTAGCGTTCTCCCAGGTCATGACCTCCTTCTCAAAGGACATGGACATGCGGCAGTAAATCTTACCCTACTTGGTTCTGCTCTCTCAATAATACTTCTAATAATAATAGTACCAATCTTCATCATCACCGTTCCACCTGTTTATCCATTCATTCAAAGAATGATGGCATGGTTTCTAATCTTAATTTCTATATTCCTTATCTCAAAAGAGAAAGAATCAAAGATATGGGCACTAATAATCTTCATCTTAGCCGGATTCCTCGGAATAGCTACACTAAACTCTCCAATGGATCAGCCACTTCTCCCCCTCTTGACCGGGCTTTTTGGATCATCGACCCTCATTTATTCAATATCTAAAAAGATTACAATTCCCGAACAAAAAACTTCAACATTTATTCTTCCAAAAAAGAAGTTTATCAAACCTGCGATTGCAACGGCCTTAGTCTCACCAATCTGTTCTTTCCTTCCAGGCCTTGGGAGCAGTCAAGCAGCAATAATTGGATCTGAAATTACTGGAGAAATCTCACAGAAACAATTCCTCATTCTTCTAGGATCAATTAATACATTAGTAATGTCAATTTCATTCGTCACCCTTTTCCTTACTCAAAAAACTAGGACAGGTGCAGCAAATGCAATCTCACAAATTGCCCAAATCACACCAACAGAGTTAACAATAATCCTCCTCGCAATACTAATCTCTGCAACAATTTCATTCTTCACGGCTTCAATAATATCAAAATTTTTCGCAAGACATATCCACAAGTTCAACTATACATTAATCTCCACATTAATTCTAGTCTTTCTAACTTCAATCATTTCCATCACATCAGGAAAATTAGGAATGTTCACCCTCGTAGTATCTACTCTTCTAGGATTAACATGCATCTATGCTGGGATCAGAAGAGGTTTTTTAATGGGGGCGCTACTTATTCCCACCATACTCTTCTATCTCCCATTTTAAGGTTCCTCAAAAACATTTAAAACTACCAGTATATATACTACTAACATGGCAAAAAGCGCAATATATCTTGGAATCGCGTGGCTTATCTTCGCTGCATGGCTTTTCTATGTCTCCAGATCTTGGATTGCACTAGGAGTTAACGCAGCAATAGGAATAGCATTAATTCTCCTCCATAAGGAAGAAGATAAAATCGAAGAACGAAAAGATATAAATAAACCAAAGGCTAAAAAAGAACAAGTAACACTTAGATAATCAAATGGCAAAGATAATCACAACCACAACAGCAGAAATTCCTGGAAAAAAAGTTAAACAAATCATTGGAGTTGTAAAAGGAAATACAATTAGAGCACGACATCTTGGACGAGATATTATGGCAGGACTCAAAACAATTGTTGGAGGAGAAATAAAATCCTACACAGAGATGACAACCCAAGCAAGAGAAGAAGCATTCAATAGAATGGTTAATGAGGCTGTAGAACTCAAAGCCGACGCAATTATCAATATTAGATTCACAACTTCAGTAGTAATGCAAGGTGCAGCAGAAATGTTAGCCTATGGCACGGCAGTGAAACTGCAGTAAAGTTAAATTAGGATAATTCTAATATCTCTCATTACATAAAACGACTACAGTGAGTAAGATCATAGAGAACAGTAGCTCTAACTTCTGCAGGAGCACTATCTATAGTATCAGGAGTATATTGGGTATTAACTGGTCTCCTCATTGAGATCTTTGTAAGTCCTCTTGCCCTCATCATATCACCAAGATCTATATCTTTTTCCATATCATATTTAATATCCCAATCTTTTTAATCTTTTCCAATAAAATTCATCAATTAAGAATAATAACAAAACTACTTCTTCTCATCAGTTGCCCATCGACTCATGAACATCAAAAAGAGAACTCCAACAACTGTTAATATCAAAGCAGAAATCACATTATAAAAAATAAGGCCAGATGCGCCCATATTCTTTGCTAGAAGATCTACCAGATTTGTAATGGGTTCTCTCCAGGAAAACGCCATCAGAAATCCAAATGCCGCAGAAACTGCAACTAACAATTGTTTCTTGAACTCCTTCTTAAATTCAGAAGCATGTTTCTTAGCCCTAATATATAATCTATGTCTAACTTCTTTTTCTACTGCTTTCTTTTCCTTCTTATTCAAAACTATCTCTGCCATCACAAAATATCAAAAAATGAATATATAAAGCTAACCAATTCTAAACCATTTCTTCAACTCAACTTGCTTTTTTCCGATACTCAAGAGGAAAACATACAAGTTGAACTAGAACCACTTTTTTAGTTCAACCTGCTTCTCATTATCTTTCCCAAAGATACTCTCTATGTACATCTTAGTCAACTCAATACCTTCCTTAGTATATGCTGCAATATTATAATTCTCTGCTAGATCTAATGCGGGATCAAGATATTTCTTAATCGAACCCTCACTTATTGTAAAGATTATCTTCCCCTTACAATTTGTACATATCCCTGAAAGAGGGGGTCGTCTAAACTTTTCATTACAAGCAACACACCTAAACTGCTGCTGAGCAAACTTTCTCAAATTACCTCGAATATCCCTAATGAAATGTCTCTCAATAATCAATCTAGCAACATCTTCAGTATCCACCGCACGAATCTTCCCCACCAATTCCATCTGACTTCCAACCTTATCTTTCATCGTAGGTAGAATCTTATACGCCCCGTTCAAAACACCCAAATTAAAATTACTAGAATCATGTGTGAATCCTGTACAAGTAAATGGACTAGTCCCTGCAACCAATCTATCCTGAACTGTTTCAATCTTACATTCACTAGAATGTTTTCTCTGTTCAGCCAATTCATAAACTTCCAAAGGATAGTGGTCAGACAATTCAAATGTCAAAATCTGATCATCCACCTCTCCAGCACGAATATGTGCATTCAAAACTAAGGGGGCATCCTGGGTTCCACCACGATGAGAAGGTAAAAATTTCCTAGAGAAATTCAAAAGAACGTCCATCAACATCATCACCGCAGCCTCATCCCCATCACAATCTCTACGCATTGCTGCGTGCATATAGGGAGAAGCAGTCAATCCTTGCAAATGGTTAAATCCTACAATCCTTCCAATCACCCCAGCACAATTATGGGGAGCCATACATGCAACTAACTGCCCAACCAAATCTTCTTTAGATTTCAAATTATAATATCTGGGAAGCCCATAAAATTTTTCTAATTCTTCATCAACAAAATTAGCAATATTAAAGAAAACATCATCTGCTTTTTCATCATGAGTTACAGGACAAGACGGCAAAACAACATCATGAGGCCGAAGTTCCAAAATCTGATCTTCCATTTCCAGAATCTCTCCATAAATATCTTGCACATATCCTAACTCTTTCAACTTCTCAACAGAAGTTCCAATCTCTACAGGTTTAAAATGAGTAAGGGGAATCTCAGTCCCATCATATCTTATAGTTCCATCCTTATTCACACAAAGATTATACTTAGACCTAAGAATTCCCTTAGCCAAGTTTTCAAAATCATGATCTTCAGAAGAAGTTCCTCTAATTCCCTTGATTAATGGAGGTACTTCATAGGATTTATATCCAATTAATTCCATTGCTTTTTTGAAATAGTGTTTACTATCAATACTCCGGAAAGTATAGGCATTACTCCCATGTTCTTCACAGGGTTCATCCATCACCTTAGAACAATCCCTACAATAATATTTTCTAACAGTCTTCTTCCCACATTTATCACAAGTAGAATAAATAGATTCATTTCCACACTCACAATGAAATAAAGGCCACTGAGATTTTATATATCCTACATTGACTGCCGCTTGAACACTTCGAAGTCGGCCACCCTGGTCAGAGATTGGAAAAAGTACACTCGGGCTTCCAGTTAACTTTCTAAGCTTTGCTTTTTCAGGACGACCCATCCTAGTCCCAATAAAATCTCCTGCCTTATCTTTAATTAGATATTTAGAAAGAGAATCTACAATCTCCAATACATCTTCTTTGGACAAACTTTCCTTATTGCTAATAATTCTTCCAACCTCTTCCTTCAAAACAGTTCCATCCCCAATAAACTCAAATCCTAAATTAACCAATAAAGCTTCGGCATCTCTTGAAATAACAACATTGTCAAAGACTACATCGTGTTCTATTCCTAAAATTTCCAAAGCTCTTTTAGCCTCAGAAAATTTCTCACGAACCGAACTTTCCCACGGAAGAACCAACTTACCATTCTCTCCACTCCCTCTCCAAATAGCATTCTGTAACCAATCCATTAACCAATAAAAGTCATCTACAGAAATTTGATTCCAATAAAAGATATGCATAGGATGTAGGGGTAAGGAATATCTTTCAGAAATTTCCATAGCTTTTCTCAAAGGAACTTTTCGAATATGATTATAAAAATTTGAAATCTTTTCACCAGTAACATCTAATTTTTTCTTCAATTCTAATTCCCACCACTCTTCAACATAACCAGGTTTCAATAACTCCGCATTACGATCTATAACATCACTTAAGGGAAATAAAATATCTCCAAGATAAATAATCTCTTCAACTTCATCATATATATCTTTAGATTTTTCAAAATCATTAATTCGTTTCACAGAACCATTTTTCAATTTAACAATAGGGCCATCAATAGAATCGCATGAAGTAATAATGCATCCCTTAGTAGGTTTTTCAATTTTCAATTGAGTTCCATGAGATAAAAATCCATTTGTAATTCCCATAGTAGCAGGATGGATTGAAACTGCAGAAAACCCTGCAACCCTAGACCTACCATATCTAAACCTGAATCCTCCCGCACGAGAAGGATGGCCATAAACTGGACGTCCAGCAACTAAATCCTTAATATATGTCGCAACAACATCTCCACTTCCCTTCTCTCTCTTTGCATGAATCTCTAAATATTCATCAAGAAAATCAAATCCTTCACATTTCATCCCCGCTTTCTTTGGAGATTGTAATCTCTTAACACCCTTAGCTGCCTTCTGGGCAAGCCCTTCAGAGAAAGTTAAACACATTCCACCACGAATAAAATTAGAGGGGACTCTCTCAAGATCCTTATAGTTAGAAACCTCTCTTTTCTCAGTAGGATCTCCAGAAATTTGGATGGGAAGGTTCTTTGCAAGAAAAGTCATTTCTTCTTCAGTAGGAAAATATTGTAAATTGGTAACTCTCTCATGATAATCTGTATTCTCAGTCACATATCTCTTAATTTCCTGATCACTAGGATCATATTTAGCATAACCAAAGTGATCCCTGAGATAATCTATTAACATCAATACAACACATGTGGCAGTAGTTCCTGCAGAACGAATAGGTCCTGAAAAATTAGCAATAAAATATTCTTTCCCATCGCGAGTCTTACCAATATCTATACCAGTATAACCTTCAATTGGAGAAGCTACAACACCTAAAGTAATATACGCAAAGCCCACACGGATCCCTGCATCAATCGCTTCGAGTTGATCCTTAAACTTACAAAACTTTTCTTCAGCAATTTCCCTAGCAATAGCAAAACTAACCGAAGTATCTAACTGCCCAAACTCTTCTTCCAACTCAAGCATCCTTTTAGTGATCTCAACAATCGGCAAATCTGGATAAATAGTAGTAATCAATCCAACAGACTTCTCTGCCATAGTCATTGCCAGAGGAATCTCAACATGATCTTCAGGATCAAGACCTTTAGCCCGGGCAGCATTAGCCACCCCATATTCTTTCTTCACCCCCTCACTGATTTTATCAAAATATCCCTCAACATTCCAATTACATTTCTCACTAATTTCCATTTTGAATTAAACTCCCTTCATATTTTTTTATTTCTGCAACAACATCTCCCCAACCATAACAACGAATAACATTCTCATGAGAAAGTTTTTGATTCCATGGCTGATTAAATAAAAGGACCTGTAGACCCTTCCCTGCATAACATTCAGAATGAAATGCATTATCTTCAACAATTACTCCAATTTCTAAATCCCCACAAATTTTATCTTTGGATTTTGAAGACTGTCCTGGATAAAATTCTCCAGAGAATATTAATTGAGAAAAATGTCCGGAGTAATTATTTCCTAAAAATTCTTCAGTATCTTCTTTCATCCAAGAAGGACAAGCAGTAATAGCAAATAGCTCATGATATCTTTTCAATAAAGCAACTGCATCTGAAGAGCCTTCAATAGCCTTAACCATTTTAAAATCCTCTGAAAGACAATAATCATCCAACAATTTACCTGCTTCTTCATAACTAACACCTATAATCTCACCAAGATTATATACTCCTTGTTCACATGATTTGAAGTCTGTTGAATTTTCCCGGTTATAATACTCCCAAAATCCTCCCATCAAATCTCTCAACACTCCATCAATATCAACTGCAATTTTCATTCCATTTCACCTCCATAAATAAGACCCTCGCTATCCCCTTCACTAACCGTTCCTTCCTTACCATTTACATTACATACTAAATTATCTCCACTCTCCCATTTAATCTCTTTTTGTCCATCAGAAAAATCAAGTATCTTAATTTCCCTATTTTTTAAATTGAATAGAGGGACCTTACAAGGATCCGGAACATTACCTACTTTCTCTTCAAAAGGAGTAATAGACTGCCAACAAGAGCTTGCAATAAGTAAAACATTATTATGTATTGAAATTTCAGGACGATGTTGATCTGCAGTTGCAAGGATATCGGGAATAATATCTATTACCATTGGATCTCCCTTCTCACAAGGAATATAATCCATCCCACCATGCATTGGGGCAAGATGTCTTCGTCTTAACATTTCCTTTACAACACGAGTAGGAGATCTATGTCCAAAATTGGTTCGAATCTCAGGAATTTCATCAATAAATCTGTTTATACTTGCACCATGATACATTAAAATTTTAAATCCTCCATCGACTTCCACTAAAGAAGGGTTTGGAACGAGGTGGACATTCTCCATTTTATGTAATCCTTCTGCAAAACGTTCTCCAATTATTGGTTGAGGCTCCCCTACCCAAACAGAATCATGCTGACCTGGACAAATAATAATTTGTATATCACTTCTTATTAATTTTAAAATCTCTTCTACCTTTTCATACTGTCCTCTAGAGGTTTTTTGAATCAAATGTTTCTCCTGGCCAGGATAATGACTAACACCATCCACATTATCTCCTGTCAAAAATAAATATTTAACTTTTTTAGCTAGAGCTCGCTGCCTATCATCTCCTTCTTCACCATTTAACCATTTTACAAATCTCAATAGATTATCTTCTAAGAACATTGTAGATCCAGCATGAAAATCTCCACTAAATGCAACATATTCATCAAAATCTGAAGTCCTCTTTTCCTTTAGTCCACCCTCGGGGAAATTAAGATCATTTGCAAATAACATTTCACTAGAACCTGAAACATTAATTGCAACAATGTCATCAGGAAGTAAGTCTCTAGCCTTATCAAATACCTCTTGCTTATTATGATTGACTAAAACTCTAGAAACTCCAGTCATATCTTCCACTTCTAACATCATATTTTTATTTTTAGTCATCCTTTTTCCTAAAATAGAAACAATAATAGTATAACTCCCCCTTTCATTCCCAATCTTCCTTATAGAAGTCAAATCATCAAAATCCCTAGCTTCCAAGTATCCCTTTATTGATTCGTAACGTGATCTAAAATGTTTAACAAAATCCTTAACGGTAATCTTTTTTTGAGGAAATGCAGGAGCAGATAATAATTTCACCTTACCTACTTTCGCCTCACTAGCTGTTAAATCAGTTCCAGCCTCATCATTTTCATTTTTCTCATTCCCAAAACTTTCCCCCTTATACCCCATTCCTATAAAGAAATGGTCCATTTCATCATCTCCAGAATAATTAACTAAAGCATCCCTAATCTTTTTAAAGTGACTAGTAAAAATGGTTTTAGTTATCACTCTCTCTTCAATCCCTAAATTACTAAGAGTTTCTATAACTTTTTGGGAACCCTCCTCTTTCAGCTCAGAAAGCATTTCAAGCATTTCCTTATCTAAAAGAAAACCTTTCGCCATACACATTTTTAATATTTCGCTTGCCATTTTTAATCGAACTTTGTTCGTAAAATTGAGGAACTACATTCCTGTGGGAATTGTCCTCAGTATTTATTTAAGTATTTATATGCCAAGACTATCTACTAACATAGCCTCAACTTTATCAAATAAATTTGATGGAATCGATAATTTAATCTCTCTCGTCCTTCCATGCCTCCCTTTAGAGATCACTTTAGCATTAATTAATCCTAACATATCTATTTCTGCCAATATATCTGAGATTCTTCTTTGAGTCAACGGATCAGTTTTTGTATCTCCACATAACTCTTGATAATAATTATATACGTCTCCTGTAAAAAATTTATCCCCGTCTTCCCCTTTAGCCTTTTTAGTAAGTTGTATTATAGAATATAAAACCAATTGAAATTGTTTTGGTTCCGAATCAACAATATCTAAAATTTTATCCCTCTCCATCTTATTATTTGCAAGATCTATATAGTCTTCTTCAACTAATTTTTTTCCTTCCCTCTCCGACAATTCTCCAGCAATTCTAAGTAAATCAAGAGCCCTACGTGCATCCCCATGTTCCCTTGCAGCATACGCAGCACATTTAGCAACAACACCATCTGCTATAGCTCCCTCCTTAAATGCCTTCTCACAACGATTATTCAAAATCTCTTGTAATTGTATCGCATTATATGGTGGAAAAACAAACTCCTCCTCACCTAGGGAAGACCTAACCCTTGGATCAATATTCTCTAAGAAAGTTACATCATTAGAAATCCCTATCAAAGATATCTGAGCATTACTTAATTCAGAATTAAGACGTGTTAACGAATATAAAAATCCGTCAGAGATTTTCTTAACTGCAGAATCTATCTCATCAAAAATAAATACTATCAATTGTTTCTTTGAATCAACCAATTCAATAAATTTTGACCAAACCTGATCTGTAGGTAAACCTGTGGTGGGAATTGTCCCCCCTAATTGACGAATCAATGCCGCCAGAATCCTATACTCTGTATCTGCAACCTTCTTCAATTTACAATTCAAATATTCAAACTTAATTTCTACCCCCAATTCCTCAGCTTTCTTCATCAATTCATCCTGGACATATTGGATAGATAGAGTCTTTCCAGTCCCAGTTTTCCCATAAACAAACAAATTACTCGGTCTCTCTCCCCTCAATGTAGAAGCTAAAATACTTGCAATTGATTTTATTTGTTCATCCCTATGGGGAATTGATTCAGGAGTATATCTTACTTGAAGAACCCCTTTGTTTTGAAACAAACTATTATTAATCGCCGAATCAAAAATATTCCCTAATTCAACACCCATTTTTATCCCCCATTATCACCATAATTAAAATATAGGTTGAGACTTTTTAAACTTTCATATACTTGAAAATATGCCTTCCCACCCTTTATTTCAGATGGAGAATATTTTGTTAAATTTATTTCTCTATCTCTCTCCACCACAGACTTAAATAAAAAAAAGAATAATCTTCCGTCGCTGATAACTTATTTACATTAAATTATCTAAAATACATGATTCTACCCCCTACCCCTTCATTTCCCCTCCAAAAGAAATTCAAAAAATAAAATAAATACCTTATTCAATTCCCCAATAATAATTACCCACTACAATATTCTCCCCACATATCCCTTCTTTCATCTAAATAATTGTTCCTTCCAAAAATATAATCAATCTAACATAACTATCCTAATATACCATATTACAATATAATTATTACCATATACTATAATCAAATATACACTATTAGAACATATATAATACAATATAGGTATATATAATATATATAATATATAATATAAATATTTATAAATAAAAATTATAAAAAACAACAATTTAAAAGCCATAATACTTATAAAATAACTTCCAAATGAAATGAAGGGGTAGCAGAGTTATACATAAAAAAGGAGTAATAAGTGCGCACAATCCAATGATTAATAGAATAATCTCAATTTTTACTAAAAAATACACCTTTATTTCAAATAGATTTTATTATTTATTTCTCTTAACAATCTTTTGAATTTTTTAATGATTATTGATCCAAATTAATAAATTAATAAAACAAATTTTAAATTCTACCAATAAATTATATCACTCAATCACACAAACATTTATAAATAATTTTCATTTCAACAAGCCATGGATAAGAAACCTTTCAAAGCACTTCTTGGAAAACAGATCGTAACCAAGGAAGGAAAGAAACTTGGTGTCGTTAAGGATATTACTTTTGAGGCAAGAACAGGAGAATTAATACACCTTGTTCTAAAGGATTTAACAACTTATACTTCAAATCTTTCATTAGAAAGAACAAAAGATAGAGAGGCATTGGTACCTTACAATTCAGTAATTGCCGTCGGTGATTTCATTGTTGTAAGTGAAGAAGATTTAATGTAGAAATATAGTAACTTTCTTAGTACAATAAACTTTATAAACCAAATTTATCAAAATATAACATGGCAGAAAAAACAAAAACAATGAACATTGTAGGATCTAACTTAACTAAAGTTAGTGGTGAAAGGAATCCTGACTTTAAGGGAAAGCTAGAATTGAATACTAATATTAATTTAAGGTCTGTTGAAAAATTCAAATCCTCCCAGGCAAAACAAGAGGTTCTAAAGGTAGATTATCAATTTGAGATTAAATATGGTGAACTCGGAGGAGTATCTATAGAAGGAATACTATTCATCTCTGCAGACCCTAAAACCATAAAAGAAGCAATAAAGGATAAAGCGGACAATAATTACAATTCTCCTACCCAAATGGCTATTATGAACATTATTATTCAAAAATCTTCAATAAAAGCCTTCGAAATTGAGGAAGAACTCGGACTTCCAATACACATTCGGCTTCCTACACTACAGGCATCCGAAAACAAAAACTAAATCTTTCCCTTTTCTAAAATGCCTTTAAGAAATCTACCTTCCAAAATTCGTGCAGAACTTGACCAATTTTCAATTGGTGGACACGTTCAAGCAGAGGCAGCAATAGATAACATGAAATCTTATGATCCTACCCAAATTAGTGGAGATCCACACTCTACATACCATGTAGGTAAGAATAAAGAAGCCTCTGTGAGGAAGTATTTATGCCCCTTTTCCAAAGATACTGTTATCCAAACACAACATGATGGCAAAATCCAAACAGTTTCAGTACCCGAAGAGCATCGTAGGACTGCATTACTACTACAATTAATAGCTTTAAACAATTTATTATCTAATAATTCTTAAAAAATTTGATTTTTTTACATAAACTTTTTCAAAAACTAAAAAATTTACCAATTTATTTTATCATTTCTCAATTCTTTTTGTTAACAATGGGTAACTTAGTGAAAACCTATAACAAAATATATAAAACCATTAAACTTTTACAGATTATATTAAAAAAGAGATAATAAAAATATAAAATGCCTACAATTTCTCAAGAAAAACGCGAAAGAATTTCAGAACAGATACTTCATTATCTATTTGGGATCTTTCCTAAACAAGTTTTTACTTCAGATATAGCAAAAGAACTTGCACGTGATGAAGAATTTATAAAATCATTACTAATTGAGTTACAAAAAAAAGATTTAGTGATAAAAATAGACAAAAATCCTGAAGGAATAAAATATTCTCGCAGACTTCGATGGAGAATCTCTAATAAGGCACACGAAATTTATAAAAAAATGCAGTAGTTAGAAATTTTCTAAATTTTTCATCACTTTCCCTAAATTTTTCACATAATTTTCTAAAATTTCTAACTAAAAAATTTACCAATTTATTTTATCATAAACTATTATTTATTTTTCATTATAAACCAAAAATTTATTGAATTATTTTTTTATTTGTGAAATATATGAATAAAAATTATTTTTTATCAGTTCTTTTCTAAAATTTTCTAAACGGACAACATTAATTATTTTTTAAGCCAATTTACTCAATGTTCCCTCCTTAAATCCAAAATATATTTTGCAAAACAACTATCATTATAAACTCTCCAACATAAATGAGAGTATGGATCCTCTCAAAGAAGCATTTCAGAAGATAAAGGAAGACATTCTACTCATAAAAACAGAGCTTTTAGACCTCCAAGAACAGCTATTTGACCTCAAAAACAGACAAATAGAGTCTCAAGAACGTCCAATTTCTCCACCAATTCAGACAATTCAGACACAAAATCCTTCTCAAATAGTCCAACAGACAGACAGACAGACACAAAACATGCCTTTAGAGCCTCTCTCCTACCCAAATTCACCTGTTTCCATAGGAAATAGGGGGGTTCCAACAGACAGACAGACAAACCAACAGACAGACAGACAGACACAAAATCCCCCACAAATGTCCAATTATATGAATAATTCTGACCCTATCGATGATTTTGAGCGTGCAAGCAAAATTCTTGATTCCCTAGATAGTATAAAGAAAGAAATAAGGCTTAAATTTAAACGCCTAACCCCTCAAGAAATGCTTGTTTTTTCCACATTATACAGCCTAGAAGACCAGAAAACACCTGAAATTACGTATAAATTACTCGCAAAACAACTAAATCTTAGCGAGTCTTCAATTAGAGATTACATAAATAAACTTACAAAAAAAGGCGTTCCAATTCAAAAAATACGTCAAAATAACAAGACAATTACACTTGAAATCTCCCAAGATCTAAAAAACATTGCTAATTTAGCCACTATAGTCAATCTAAGAGCACTCTAATCACCGTCGATAAAATTAAAATAATAGAAATATTTAAATAGTTATTCTCCCAGGTGATAAAAGATGATATCTAAAGATTGGTTTATAGGATTTATTGAAGGCGAAGGAAATTTTAATATATCTCTTTCAAAGGCCCTAATGAAAAAGTCAAAAAGTTACCTATTTGAATTTTATCCAATTTTACAATTCAGAATATTTCTTCGAGAAGACGACAAAGAAGCACTAGAAAAAATAAAAAACTTCGTCGGTGTAGGCAAAATTTATAAAAAAAGTTACAAATATTCCCGAAAAAAAGGCGTAAACTCTCAGGATCAGTATGTTTATATGATAACCTCTATTAAAAATCTACTTGTCCTAAAAGAGCTCCTTATTTCTTCTAATTTTCATACTAAAAAGAAAAAAGATATGGAAATTTTCTTTAAAGTTTTAGATTTAAAAATTGAAAAAAAACACTTAACTCTCGACGGTTACAACGAAATTATGGCCTTAGTTGCTAATCTAAATAGTCTGAATAGGGAAAACTTTCGAGTTAAACCGGTAACCGAATAACTTCCTATGTTTTATCAGCCCTGAATCTTTCATACTCAGGTTAGCCTTACCCCCACTTATACTCACATTTCTCCATTTAACCCCAAAAACTCACATTTTAGCAAAATATTAACCATCAAGACTCAGATCACTTTGATCTTTACCCTAATAACTCTCATTTTCCTCTCTTTTTAACAAAATTCAAGGTTACTTTAACCTCACTTTTCATCTAAAAGGCCCTTTTCATTGATTTTCTGGATCTTCCTTTTGGTAACTATTAATCCTTTATCACAAACACTCACATTTCCTCCAAAAACCTGCTGTTTTTTGGAGTATTAAACCATATTTAACTCTCACTTTTCGACTTTTTCACTAATTTTTGCCCTTTTTAGCCCCTTTTACCTTCACTTTTACGCTTTTTACGATTAATGCCCTCATTTTCTCTGGAATGAACAATCTCTTCTTACCATTTGCCTCTCTTGCCTCTTCGATTAGGCCTTCACTTTTCTGTTTTATAGTGTTTATTTGGCCCCGAATAGTACTCTTATCTTTCCCTAACAATGCTGCTAGATCCTCATAACTTAGTCTCATATCTGCATTTAGAAGTGCCCAAACAATAGCTCTTTCCATTACAGTTAAATTGTCTAAAACGCCTGTTTGAACAGCCGTTTGGACAGGTGTTTGGACAGCCCGCGCCAAGGGGTGTTTATGGACAACTGTTTGAGGTTGTTTGGACAAACCCTTGGACAGTTGCGGTCCAAAGAAAGAAATGAAGTCTTTTATCTCTTCAAGATCACTTTGGATAGAAAAAATCTGAGCCTTTAGTTGACCCAATTCACTAACCTGGTTCTCATGTTTTCCGTCGAGATGTTTAATCCAATCCCCTACTTTTGAGAAGTCTTTCTTAACATGATTGAAAGAATCACTAACTTCTTTCTTCAATTTCTCCATTCTCTTTTTGTGTCCAAATAAACCAAACATCTTATTTATATTTAAGAAACATGACTTATAAATGTTTCGCCCTGTCCAAACAACAAACACCAAAATTACTCCATTTTTACTTCAAAAAGCCTGGTTGTCCAAGAAAAATGGGCTTTGTCCAATTCTTAAACGACCCCCTCTTATCGTCGCTGTACCCTCTTTCTTCCCCTATAATCGCTTAAACAGCCGTCCAAACACCCTTATTTATTTGTTTAAACACCCACGCCCCGTGGCAGCTGTCCAAACAGCCACAAAAAATGAGATAAATTCATTTAATCTAGTTCCAAATAAACAAATCTCTTTCCATAGAAGAGAAAAGGCGAAGCCTTTTCGCAGCAGATTTTTGACATATCTCAAGAATTGGCTGTCCAAACAGCCACAAAAAAAGAAACAAAATAATAAAAAATAAATATCTCAGACACCCTTACCTCAACTAAAAAAGATTGATAATCTCATAATGAAACCTACCAAAAATCCAGAAAATCCCCCCAAAAACAAACGGAAAAGTCTCCAAGAAACCTTTATAAAATCTAATAACCTTGTTAAAACATGCAATTTAAAACGAAGGTGATATATTCTACAGTCTTCGCAGCATTACTTTTAATAGCGTCGATAGTAATGCCGATAGTTCCATGTAGGACTGCACCAGTTGTTCCAAACCCTACATACAAATGGGCAATGTGTTCCTTAAATCCTGATTCAGTAATTTCTATAAACTCTATCAGAGAGTACTTTGGATATACGACCTCCATTACAAACTCTTACTTCATGCTAATCATAATCTCTTTCGTGGCGGCAATGGTATTCTTCCATTTCACCACCAAAAAGAAAAAAGATTAAATAAACACGGAGGTGAATATGGCACAAAACGAAACAGGAATCCTGTCAATTATTACATGGATCGTAGGGATCATTGTATCTTTAGCAGTAGGTTTCGCACTTATCGATGGCGTTATTGCAGTTCCTATGCTTGGAATTGTTAATGTTATTGCAGGTTGGGTAGTTGTTGTTGGCGCAATCATTAGCGTCATAATGGCAATTTTCAGTAAGTAAGCCAACTTTTTTTTATTTTTCCTTCTTGTTTGGGGGGCCCAATAAAACGGCCCACCCAAAACATTTTTTTATTAAACTATTGCCTTTTTAATTAAGGTAACCAAAGTGCACAACCGCCTGGCGGAGACAGAAATAAGTAAGCCCTAGACAACTCATTTGTCAAAAAAACCACACAAAAATGGAAACCCTTCAAAGAAAAAATCAACCCACACTCCAGGAAGGCTTGTATCAAATGAGTCCTCTAATGCTTCCCTGTTATGTTCACTCGGATGGAAGAGTCGAATTTCCCGGAGCAGAACAGATAAAATTTAGGCTAGGGCAACCAAGCGGGTTATCTTCAGATGATCATCCCAGAATCAACCCATCAAGCCTTGTCCCAATAACCGATCCCGAAAAATATATCCGGACAAAAGAAATCGAATTAAGGTCCCTAATAGGTTTCATAAGATCAAAAAGCCAGGGGATTTGATTACAAAAGAAAAATAACGATTCGTTTAATTGATGTGAACTAAGCTAGCCAAAGTGAACACCAAAAACATAATTAGAAATAAAAAGACCCAAAACCTCAAAAAAACATTTCCCTAAAATAAGTAAAATATCAAACCCTCAAAAATCCACAAAAAAGACCCTAAAAAAGACCCAAAACCTCAAAAGTACACACAAGATACCTTGTGCGTACCCGTTTATGAGGGAATTTATACGTAAAATCCATATAAAACCTCCCTAAGGGCACTTTTTTTAAAAAAGAGACATAACCTTCCAAAAACTCAAAAAAATTTGTCAAAAAAATCCACGAAAAATCAGCAAACTAAATAATAAAAATTTGGAGTAGAATAATTTAATTATTATCAATACTTATACAAAGTCAACCAAAGTGCAAAGAACTCAAAATAAATTCGTTTTAAAATTTATCAAATTATAATTTATCAATTAAATCGTTTTCACTAACCTTTCCAAAGTGCAAACCTAAAACTATATTATTCACAAACCTGCCTTAATTCAATCTCCCAAAAATATTAATCAAAAATCTGACATTTTGGCCCTTTCTTCATCAGATAAAATTTCTCCCATTTTAATCCTCGGATTAAAAATCTTTTCAAGAGCAGCAATATGCCTATAGATATTGTTCCCTCTTTTTTCTCCGGAAGTTTTTCCAGTTAATCCGATCTCTTCTTCAAGCGCCTGATCATACTCCCAATTCTCCTTAGTTTGATCCCATAAAAGCTCCCATGCCAGAGGTTTATCCCATTTTCCCAAATTTGCCGCATTTACAAAATCGGATAACTCATTACTATCATAAAATTGGCCAAGTACCCGTGCTTGATACATTCTGCGATTCCATTCAGGATCATTCATAAAAATATCTCTTTTAGAGTTTTATAACCATTTAGGTGCTCTGCCATATACCTTTATCTTAACTCCACCACATAAATCTTTATAAAAATAACTGGCCCAAAAAACATATGGCAAGGGTGATAGGAACAGGACTTTCTTATGATGACGTACTAATTGTTCCAAAATATAATAAAATTTCTTCAAGAAAAGACGTAGAATTTAGGACAAGAGTTACAAGGAATCATTTTATTGATATTCCTCTTATTGCTGCTAACATGGACACTGTTTGTGATAGTAGGATGGCAATCGCAATAGGAAAGATCGGGGGGCTTGGGGTAATTCACAGATTCATGAGTGTTGAAGAACAAGCAAATCAGGTCAGAAAAGTAAAGGAGGAGAGGCTTCTAGCAGCTGCTGCAATAGGGGTAAAAGATGTTGAAGAGAGAGTGAGAGATTTAGTAAGGGCTAAGGTAGATATTCTTGTTTTAGACATAGCCCATGGGCATTCCAAATATGCGGGGAAAACGATAGATTTCATAAAAGCAAACTATCCTGGCGTTGATGTAATGGCGGGAAATATAGCCTCTAAAGACGCCGCGGAATACTTTTTGAGTAAGGGTGCCGATGCAATTAAAGTAGGTATTGGTCCCGGATCCGTTTGTACGACAAGGATTATGGCAGGGGCAGGAGTGCCACAAATTACTGCAATTATGGATGCATTCGAAGCAACTAAAGGAGAAATCCCTATTTGTGCTGATGGAGGAATAAGATTTCCCGGAGATGTTGTTAAAGCACTTGGTGCAGGAGCAAATACTGTGATGCTCGGATTTACATTGGCAGGGACAGAAGAATCTCCAGGAAATATTGTAAAACAGAAAGGAAAAAAGTTCAAAATCTACCGGGGAATGGCAAGTTATGATGCAACAATAAGAAAATTACAACTCAACAAAGAAAAACAAAGAGAAGTAATCAGCGTCGAGGGAGAGAAAACACCCATACCTTTCAAAGGCCCCGTGGAACCAATTCTAAAAAGATACATTGGGGGTTTAGCGTCGGGAATGACTTACTTAGGTGCAAAAGAGATGAAAAACCTCGTCGGTAAAGCAGATTTCATCAGAATAACTGGTGCAGGAAGGAAAAAAAGTCGTGCACATGCCATAGAGAAATAATATATATCATACCACATATATCTTTTTAAACACAACAAAAGTTATGGTATCATGGCAAAAAGTGGCAAAAAAGAATCCCCTTCTGTAAAACGTTATTTTATTACTGCTGCACAAGCTTCCTATGAGGAAAAAGAAAATAAGGAAGGAGAAATAGAGTATTTTCAAAGGGGCGATGTAGCGGATTTAAACAAACCTCTGATGAGGAATATTGAAAGAATGTGTGATGATTACGGTGCAGAACCAATAATTCTTAAAATGAGTGGAAAGAGCGTAAAAGAAGATGTAATGCATGAGTCTCTTGATGGTCTTCCTGAACCCTACAGAGGAAACAGGGCATTAAACAATAATATTAAAATTTCGGATATGGTTGTACCTCCACAGAACGTGGATCCGTCGACTGGAAGACTTAGATTTGCACAAAAAGATACAACCCTGGTTTATGCTCACTCTAAACAAAGATTAAGGGCAGTTCCTTCGAGTAATGCAAAGCTTCCAAAACTTCTTATTACAACCGGAGCAATCACCAACCCAAATTATAAAAGAACAAACCATAAGGGGGATGTTGCGTTTAGAGATCATGCATTCGGAGGAGTAATGGTTGAAGTGATCGGTGACGAAACTTATAATGTCCGGCACGTCCGAGCAATGAAAAACGGGACATTAGTAGATATGGGTAGAAAATATGCGGCAGGCCGAGCAGCCACAACTGCTAAAACCGAAGCACTTGTTCTAGGAGACATTCATATGGGAGATCATGATCCAAAAACAATGGCTGCAAATTACGAGATGATAGATCACTTCCAACCCCAGAGGCTCTTGCTACATGATCTCTTAAATGGAAATAGTGTAAATCCCCACGAGAAAGACAACCTAATTACCCGGGCTAAGCAATGGAAAGACGGTCAGCTTTCAATAGAAAAAGAACTAAAACTCTGTAATGCCGAGTTAAACCGCTTTGCGAATGCTATGGGAACCGGAAAGGTGTATGTTGTAGCCTCCAATCATAACTTTTTCCTAGACAGATATCTTGAATCAGGACGGATAGAGGAAGAACCGTGGAATACAGAAATTGCCCTAAAATTAGCAAGCAAAATGGTCGAAGGAGAAGATCCAGTTAAAGCAGGAATAGAAATGATGGGCCCGCTACCCTCTAATGTTCACTTCCTGGATCTTGAAGATGATCTTAAGGTTAGGGGATATCAATTAGCAAGTCATGGACACAAAGGTAATTCTGGAGCAAGAGGAGGAAACGCCGCTTCAAGAGAACTGGCTCATGGAAGGAGCATATCTGGACATTCTCATACTCCAGAACACCTTAGAGATACCATTATCGTCGGAACAAGCACCAAATTGAGTCTACCCTATACAAGAGGTTCTGCGAGTTCTTGGATGGGTGCTAATGCCGTTGTCTACGATAATGGTCTTGCACAACTTCTTCCGATAATCCAAGGTAAGTGGAAAGCTAAGGGATTTGAGTATTAAATCAAAAGGGATATAAACCATGTTCGCACAATCTTTACAGGTGATGCATGGATAATCAAGAATTTCTTAAGAAAATTGAAGTAGAATTAAAAATTTCGAAAAATTCAATATACACCATTCGTAATTATCTTCGTGCGAACAATGATCTCCTATCCTTTGTAGACAAAACTCCAGACCAGATTACCGAAGACGATGTCAAGATGTTCATGGCCGAGAATCTTTCAGATAAGGCTTCTTCTTCAATTATATTGTTCTTGGCGGCAGTAAAATATGCTTATGTTTCAATATTAAAAAAGGACATAACTTCCTCGATAAGACGTCCAAAGAAAGAAAGAAGGATTCCAACAGTGCTTAGTAAGGAGGAAATTAAAAAACTATTCGGGGCAATTAGCACTGCAAAATCAAAGCTCATGATATCTCTAATGTATGCTTGTGGGTTCAGAGTATCTGAATTAACAAGCTTAAAGATTAAGGATTTAGATTTTGAAGAAAGAATAGGGCACGTTCGTCAAGCAAAAGGAAGGAAGGACAGAATTTTTAATATCCCTGTTTTCCTCTTTAGCGATATAAAAAAATTGGCAGAGTATCAGGAAGAATCCGGGAACGAACACCTTTTTACAAATCCTACAACCGGAAAAGGCCTTTCAACAAGAAACCTACAGAAAATGGTATCTTCTGCAGCTAAAAGGGCGGGGATAAAAAAAGATGTTCACTGCCATACTCTCCGCCACAGTTTTGCTACACACCTTCTAGAAAATAATGTAGATATAAGAAAGATACAGGAGCTTCTTGGACATGCAGATTTATCCACAACCCAAATATATACCCACATATCTACTGAAGAGCTCAAAAAAATCCCCAGCCCCTTGGATGGCCTGATGAATTAACAAGCGAATACAATCTATATTCTAGACCTTCCAAGTTCTTTTAAATGGAAGAATCCCCTAAATTCTATGTCCAAAAGGAAAATAAGAAATGTCCTGAAATCTCAAATGGTTGATGCGCTAGGATTTGCCATCGACGAATCAAATCATGGGGTGGACCATGAAGTATTTGTAATGCTTTGCTCAGATTTTGGAAAAGATTTTGAGCCTTATAAGACAAGTAAAAAAAGAAGAGTTACGGGGGGACCTACAGAAAGAAGATTATTAGAAGATCTAGAGCTTCGGGACTTTAGATACCTCTTTGTGGACCGTGTGGACTATGAGACTTATGGCAATCTAAACCTATTTGTAACTGTAGCAAGGAGATTGGCTTCCCAATTTACTGATCGAGGGAGAGAGAAAAAGAGTCTTGCACTCTATGTTGATGGAAAACTTAAGCCGTCTCAAATAGCAAATTTGAGTAAGGGAGTTTCTATAGATTATGGCCTTCCCCTAAGATCTGTAGGCGTATTGCCAATGCCAAAGAAAAAAAGGAAAAGAGGAAAACCCCTACCCTCTTATCCCATCGTTCCCTTATTGAGCATGGCAGATACGGCCGCAAATTATATCATGACAAAGGATTCAAGGAGAAGTGACCTTGGAGATCTTTTTTCTAATAGAAGAATTGATTTAGAGTAGCTCTCCAATACATTTAAATTTACGGCCCTCTTCAAAAACCTATGACTTGTGAAAAATGCGGATATCAGGATAAAAGAGAGGTAGATATTTTTGGAAGAAAGCTTTGCGGAGTTTGTGCCCATTTTTCTCCAGAAGATAAGGGGGACTGCTTCAATTACATTGCAGAAAAGATAGATTGGAAGATATTAGACACTTTTAGGAAATATAAACAGCTTCCTGGAGGGAAACAAAAATCTGGAATGTCCCGGAAAGCGGAACAGGGAAGGCCAGTAACAAGAGCTCCGTTAGGATATAATATCGTAGGAGGAAAACTGACCACAAACCAAGATTCTGCAAGAGTTCATTCATTATTCAAAACATTTCTCAGCAGAGAGTACTCTCTAAATTCTTTATCCAAAAACTTTGGTCTATCTATAAATGGTCTTAAAAAAGTTCTAACAAATAGAACATATCTCGGAGAAATAAAATTTGATGGTAATCTCCATAAGGGAGATCACAAACAATTAATCTCTCCAGAAATTTTTTATGCCGTTCAGAGAAAGTTAAAAGATTATTTGAAACCACGAAAAGGAAATTTTACTAACAAATCTGCTTAATCTTTTTCATTAGATCTTGCTTCTTTTTCATTATCTACCTTTAATAAATTCCCGATTCTTTTTACCATCTCCTCTTCAAAAGAATAAGCACATTCTCCAGAAAGAAATGCTTCTTCTCCCTCAATTGCTTTCCTCAATCCCTCTTTGTCTTCTTCGCTTTGAGCCCATACTCCCCTCTCTTCAAAAGTTTCCATCAAGGCATAGATTGCACAGACGGCACCATAGAATCGAAGCCGCTTACCATAAAATTCCCGGATATTTCTTAAATAATTTGATGCCATTTCAGAATCCAACCGCCCTAATCGATCCGATTTCTCAATATATTCTTTCTCTCCCCAAATATCTTCCAACTCAACTAACTCTTGAAGATCAAAACATTTCCTAAGAAGTCCTTTGCAAATTTCTCTTGCCTCATCTTGCCCGATGTATCCAGGAATATTCATTTTTTGTTTCACAATGAAGATAAACTATCTCTTAGAACTCTGTCGCATACTTCGAGCCTTAGAATCTCCTGGTTTGCAAGCTTCCTTCCTTCGGGTATCTGCAACTAAAAGATTTCTATCATATGCAAGGAAAGAATTCCTAACATTTTTATCTCCAGTAAATTGTACAATTGCCTTCGCAATAGCTAATCTTGCAGCCTCAACTTGGCAGGAAAGTCCTCCTCCACTAACATTCAAAGCAATATCAAATTTCAAATCTCCAAGAACATCCTCAGCTAAAATAAGTGGTTCACTAATCTCTAACTGTTGCAATTCAGGTAAGAATGTCAAGGGTTTTTTATTAAATGTAACATTTCCTGTTCCTTCAACTATTGTTGCTTTAGCGACTGCAGTTTTCCTTTTCCCAGAAACGACTAATCCGTTCATCTTAATGCCCTCACTATTTCTTTAATTGTAGAATACTTATTTGGTCTTTTATGTTCTATCTTTTTGACTTCCTGACCTTCTTTAACTTCTCCGGATCCAACATAACATTTTAATCTTTTATGGGCCTCTCTTCCCTTTGCTCGATCCCAAGGCAGCATTCCCCTTATCATTCTCTTCAATAATCTATCTGCCTGACGAATATATTTTGGACCCTTTAGTGAACCCCCCCTTCCCATTTCTCTTTTCAACTGGATCTTTTTAACAATAACATCCTTACTTCCCGAAACGATAACTCCCTCTGAGTTAATAACATCTACAGAATTTCCCTTAAGTAATTCTTTAGCTACGAAGGAACCAAGTCTTCCCAAAATCGCATCCTTTCCATCAACAATTATTTTTACCATTTTAATTTAAAATCTTCAAACCATTTAATTTAGGATTCTTTTTCATCTCATCTGTGATAAAAACAAATTCTGCCTTTGCATCTTTGATCTTCTCAAGAGCTTTATCCGAAGCCCCCCATGCAACAATCTTTTTTGCCGCATCTAACTCTCCAGCGCTCAAAACCTTTCCTGCAATAATTACATCTCCCTCAATCATAGAAATTTCTTTCAAATTAACTGCAGGCCATCTTCTTTTTGGTCGTGCTAGTTCCTTAGCAACAACAGGGTTTGTTTTCTTAAGTGTTATAATAGTCTCGACTAAGGTTGGATCCATCTTTGATCTCATCCTTTTCTCGATTTTTGTTTTACTCAATTTTATTTCCATTTTTTATTACATCTCCTCGCGATGGGGAGAGGAGGATTCGAACCCCCGTAAGCACTAAGCTAACACGCCCTTAACGTGTCCCGTTTGACCGCTCCGGCATCTCCCCACAAGATCCCTTAACTTACGATCATTATTTTAATACTTTAGAGACTTCAGAAAGATTAGCTTTCAAAGCCTTCGCAGCCTCGATAAAAATATCTTTGGCTTCAATTTGTCCCCAGGATTCTATAGAGAACAATAATTCATCACCAAACTTAATCTCAACGCCAGGAAAGTTTTTCATATCTTCTTGATCTAACTCGCACTCTGAGGCATCGTTAACTTTCAATTTGTCTCCTTCAAGTTTGAAGACCTTAGGATATAGCTTTGCTAATTCCTTCTGTCCTTCACCTTCCTTAGAGATTGTAATTGCAGGCATTTGTCCATAGAAAACTAATCCGGGAACAAATCTAGCATGATCTTTTCCTTTTCCAGTTGTAGCTCTAGCAACAAGTTCAATTTCTTGACCCTCTTCAAGGAGCACAATAGGCATATCTTCATAGATAACTTCTGAACCAAGTTCTCCAGAAAGAACTTCAGTTCCTTCTTTCTTCCCCTTTGTCTTAAGCTTCATTTCAATAGATTGTCCTTCCTTCAGCTTTTGATTTTTCAAGGGGATTAATCCCAGTCGGTGTGCAATAACCTCATCATATAATGCCGAATCGTTTTTGTAAATGTCTGCTTCGCTAATCGCTAAAATTGAAATTTCGTTAACGCTTCTTCGGATAGCATTAGCTAGACTTATGTTCATATCTGTAACAAACTTCATTTTTCCTGTTTCTTCCGTAATTATTTTCATTGCCATGTTTTTTTATCTGATTTTTAGTTTATAAGTTTATACTCTTCGTCCCCTTCGGCCACCTTTCTTCTTTGGGCCGCCCCGAGGGATACTTGTGGTCTCAGCTATACTGATAATCTTAAATCCTTCTTTAGTTAAAGTTCGAACAATCGCATGAGCTCCCGGACCAATACCTGTAGCTCCAGTCTTCCCCTTCATTCTAACATAAAGAGTTTTTATCTTATAATCCTTACACATATCCTGAACTCTCTTAGCAATAAACATTGCGATAGTCGGATTTGCCTTCATACGGTCATGCTTAGTAATCTGTCCACCAGAAATCTTACCTATCGTATTTCCCGCTAGATCTGTTACTGTTGCAATGGTATTGTTAAAACTAGCATAAATATTCAAAATTGCAGTGTTGTCATCTTTCTTAGTTGCCATTATTATTTGCCTTCCTCCGAAGGTACACTCGGGAGTGCAGCCTCTTCAGATTTACTTTCTTCAACTTTCTCTTCTTCAACTTTCTCTTCTTCAACTTTCTCTGTTTCCGCAGGAGCTACCTCTTCCTTGCCCTCTTCAGAAGGTACTTCTTCAGATACCTTAGCTTCGGCCTTTGGTGCCTTCGCTTTCCTTTCTTTAATAGAAATTTTATCTTCTAAATCCTTAGTAACTAAAAACGAAGGAGAGTTAACTACATTCCCATCAACTAAAACATTTTTGTGAACGATTAACTGTCTTGCTTGTTTGACAGTGTTTGCTAACTTTTTCTTGAATGCCATTGTTTGTAATCTCCTGTCCAATAAATTCTCTTCTGTTAAAGCAAGAACATCCGAAACGTCTCCAATTCCAAGCCCCATCCTGTTTAACTTATCAAAGAATTCTTTTTGTGTTTCTATATCTGATCCAATCAGTGTTTTTGCTCTCTTCCTAAATTTTGAAACCGTGGACTTAGCTTTCCAAATCTCTCTTTTATTCTTTAGTCCATATTTCTTTATCAAAACATTTTCTTCATCCATTCTCGTTCGGTCAAACAACTGTTTAGGCCTGCTGAATAATTTTCTTTTCTTCTTTATGTCTCCCATCTTATTTCTTCTTTACTCCAACAGCACCAGATTTCTTTCTGTTTCTCCTGAAGTTCGATTTAGTTCTCTGACCCCTAACTGGCAACTTAAGTGCATGCCTATTTCCTCGGTAAGATCTAATTTTCTTAAGTCTCTTAACATCAAATTCCTTCCTTAGATCAAGATCGGATCCCTGTAAATGTAAATCCTCTCCACCATCAAAATCCTTCTGCCTATTTTTCAAAAATGCCGGGATTTTTGGATTTTTTACAAATTCCTCAAGCTTTTCTGTTTCTTCAGTTTCAAGATCTTGAATTTGTTTGTTTTTATCTAATCCTAATATCTTACAAATCGCACTAGCAAATGCCCATGAGATTCCTTTAATCTTAGTCAAACCAACAAGGAGCTTTTTGTCCCCCGGAAGATCTTTCCCTAAAATTCTAATTAAGGTAACTTCTTTCTCTTCGTGATTTCTTTTATCTTTTTCCATTTTTTTTCAATTTATCCTATGAAAAGATTATGTCTTTTCAATTCAGTCAGTTCTTCCATAATCCGTTTCTCAACGACTCTTGCCGGATCTGGCATATTGTGAACCCTTTTCTTAATATCCTCAAAGGATTCAAATGATTTCTCGTCCCTCGCCTCTAGAATGGCCTGGGTATGTTTCTTTCCTAGGCCTGGGAGTAACTCAAATTGATGAAGTCGAGTGTTCATCGCTTGTGCACTGTTGAAAAAGTCAACGAATTTTTGTTCGTTTTCTTTAACCGATTTCTCGACAAATTCTTCTAACTGAATTTTAGCAGTCTCAGTTAGCTTCTCTCTTGGACATCTTCCAAGGATGTACTGTACTTTTTCTCTTTTACCTTCTCCGATATAGGCTATTTCTCCTATCTCAAATTTTTCCCCTCTCCGAGGAACCAATTGTAAAAGAGTAAAATGACTAGTCCCAATAGCTTGAGCCAAGGGCATCATTTTGTTTTCTAACGGGTAACCGTATGGAAGAAAATCTAATACTACTGCATTTTCTTCTTTCGTCTGAGTACGAGCATTTCCAAATCTTGATTCCATAGTTAATATTTTTTGACAACATCTAAAATTTTATTTATTTCCTCTTGATCCAAGGAAACTTCACTGACAACCTTGTTTAATTCCGAAGCATCTTCTGGCATAAAATCTACTATCTTTACAATATAAGCATCTTTTAGCTTGATTAAGTCTAGGGCTTTTAACTCATCACTCATTTCTTTTGCCTTCTTAGCGTCCATCTTTACAAACTTTTTAATAAAAACCTTGATTTCTTTTTCTCTATCTGAATCTCCAGCTAATGCCGCAACTTCTGCCATTGTTATTGGGGTTTCTTCTGTGATTACCATTATATCTTTTTTAGGTGTGCAGGGTGGATTATAAACGTTTTCATCTTGTTTCCATCCTTTATTTCAACTAATTTAAACTTCCCTCTTGAACCACTAACCTTTCCACTTTGTCCTTTCAGTCTTTCTGGAAACGAAACCCTGATTCCCTTATCAGTTACTATCGCAACGGTTTCCCCGTCGCTAATTTTCTTAAAGTACTGACTAAGTCTTAATTTCCCTTTTTGTCTGATTCGTTTTCCTTTCATTTTTATTTCCTTAAGAAAGTACTCTGCAGAAATACTGCGCTGTACTTACAACTCGGGCATTGACTACCCTGGTAAATGAAGAAAATTTCCCTTTAAAAATGTTTTCACTAAGAAATAAATCTCTCTGCATCACTGGGAGGTAAAAATTCAACAGAATCTTCTTCATGGATCTCTTCAGGAATGATTAATTCATTATCTTGGAGAGTATTTCCCGTATCAAAATTAGTTTCTGCCTGCGGAACTTCCACGATCACTTCTTCAAAAACTTCACTCACCTCCAAAGGTTCTTCAATAGCTCCCTCACCAACTCTCCCCAAATCTAAGTTTCCTGCAGCCCTTTCCTTTTCCATGTTCTCAACAATTGCCTTTGCCATCTTTTCTCCCCAAACCTGGTACATACATGGCTTACACATATCGACGACAGAACCTTCTTCAACTGCGTCAGAACAATAAATACATCTCTTCATTTTCACCTCTTCTCATTCTCCTGCCAAAACGACTTTTTAAATTTATATGTACCCAAACAAAATTTCCAAGATAAATACACAAAACTTAAAAACTAAACTAGACAATTGATTATATGAGAAAAGAAGCGATGTTGGTTTTATGTATTGTACTATTTTCTATCTCATTCGTGGCTTCAGCGGGGTGTGATCCTAGCATCTCACTAATAAACCAAGACCCATATCCCGCAGTCCCAGGAGATTCGGTAAAGTTAGTTTTTCAAGTGGACAATGTTGACAATCCAGAATGTGGAGACATTGAGTTTAAACTCCTTGAAGAATACCCCTTCACATTAGATCAGGGATCAAAATCTGTCTACAATATTAATCCAACTTACGTTCAAGAGCACACAACCTACCTAATGGCCCCATTCACAATAAGAGTTGACGAAAATGCTTTAGACGGGGATACTCCCATCGAAGTAGGACTATCATTCACTGGACCTACTTTTGGAGAATTATCTGAAAAGTTCGATGTATCTATAGAAGATGTAAAAGCAGATTTTGAAATAACTATTAAGAATTACGAAGCCACAACAAATACTCTTACACTAGAAATTTTGAATATTGGGAAGTCAGACATCGAAGCCCTTACACTAGAAATTCCAGAACAAGAAAACATCATAGTTAAGGGTTCATATAGAAATATTGTAGGAGATCTTGATTCAAATGATTATACAACCGCGGATTTTGAATCAATTCCCGCAGATGGTGAAATAATGGTGAGCGTCCTATACACGGACTCAATTAATGTAAGGAGAAATTTACAAAAAACAATAACTTTCAATTCACAATATTTTGAAGACAGAAATGGCACAGGCAACGGAACTTCAATATGGACTTACATAATTATTCTAATTGTCATCGGAGCAGTCTTCTGGTGGTGGAGAAGACGAAAGAAGAAGCAAGCTGCTCACAGCCATAGGCATTGAAATTCTAAACTTCCTTACTCATACCTAAGAGCATCAACGGGATTAATCTTGGATGCCCTAATGGCAGGAATAACACCAGATATAGCTCCAGTTAATGTAGCAAACAAAATTAGTCCCACAAACAACAAAACAGAAAAATGAGGGCTAAGAAAACCCCACCCCAAATTATCCAACAGAATCCCTCCACCATAACTCACAATCCATCCCAATCCAACCCCGATTACTCCCGCAACAAAACCTAAAAATGCAGATTCAAATAAAAATATTTTGAAGACCTCAGAGTTTCTCCCCCCAATAGATTTGATTATCCCAATCTCTTTTATTCTCTCAAGAACCGAAGTAATCATTGTATTAGCGGTATTAACCGCACTCACCACAACAGAAATTAACGCAATCAAAACAACAAACCCGATTATGATATTCAACGCACTTCCAAAGGCCTCAATCATATCCTGAAAAGATTGGACATGAAAATCTTCCTTCCCTTTATCCAAACCCCTCTCTTTCCGGAGATTCTTTTCGATTCTTTCAATAATTTGATCAATGTTATCTACGTCGACCCTTGCAATAATCCAGCCGTAAGATAGTTCTTCTCCCGGATAAAGTTCCTCCATATAATCATTTGTAATATATATTTGTGCATCATCAGGAGGGCTTCCGACAGATTCATAGAACCCTACAATCTTCATCTTCTCGCCATTAACTTCAAGATTATCATTAACCTCATAAGCTTTTGAAAAGATAGCATCCGGAACTTGGTAACTATAGCCTGCCATAAGTTTCCCCTTTTCACCCTTGTTTAAATCGCGCCCAAAACCAACCTCAATGTTTGAAAATTCCATCATAAGTGGTTTTTCAGGATCATATGAAATCAAAAAGGTATATTTCTTCACCGTGCCTTGTTGTACTTCAGCTACCTTAAATCGCAGGCCAGTAACCTCCTCAACTCCTGAAGTTTTCTCAATCGCCTCTAAATCATCATCTGTTAATTTGAAAGTATCATCAAGCCCAGGAATCCCCGCTCCTCCTTTTGCTTGGATAATTAGTTTATCCGCAGATGAGCTAGAGCTTAATTCCCCAATATAATCATAAAGCCCCCACCCATAACTAATAAAAATAAAAATCGTTGCGATTCCAATAAAAATAGATAAAATTGTAAGGAAGCTTCTAGCCTTCCGGTGTTTCAAATTCCTCAACGAATATTTTATGCTTTCTTCACTAATTACCATGTTATCTCCTTAAGAATCTCATTTTTATTTTGATTGAACCATTGAGCAACTTTAGAATATAGTTTTAATCTGTAAAGTTTTGCTCTTTCAGGGTCATGAATCAACATCCAATAAGAATAAGAAAAATCTTCAATTGCCCCTGCAATAATTATCTCCGGAATAAAACTAATCTCCGTTCTTGATAAAGGATGATGTTTCTTATACTCTTTAAGAAAGAATTTAACTAGTTTTAAATCCAACTTATACTTATAAGTTTTATCTCTACAAGAATATTGCAACATCACAGCAAGGTCCTTAATTAATGTGTCTTTGATTTCTCCAACATTTTCAAAGTCAATTACTCCAACAAGTTTTTTGTTTTTCCAAAGGGTATTTTCCGGACCGATATCCCGATGCAAGGAATATTTTTTCAGCTTTGAATATCCCACTACATTTAAATTATTAAGTAATGGGAGAAGTTTATTTGACTCCCCTAAAAAAATCTTTTCTTTTTCATCTTTAGGAGAATTGCCGATTTCTTTTTGAAAAGATTTTATTTCTTCCAAAATCTCTTCTCTGGCAAAGTCACTATAGGAGGTTTTATTATCTATACCAGAATTTTCTATAATCTGATGATAAATAGCCATCATTTTAGCGCATTCTTTTAATTCAGGATAACCAAATCTTTTTATGTCTCTCCCTTCAATAAACTCGTAAACCCAAAAAATAGAACCTCCTTTTTTGATGAAAGACTCCCTCTTTCTATTTTTTATAGGGGAGGGAATCTTATAAGGAAATTTTTTACGTTTTAAATAATCTAAATATTTTAATTCAAATTTCAATTCCTTAAGTTTTTTACTTTTTCCAAGCTCTCTAAGAATATATTTTCCTTTTGTTGTTCTAACAATCCAATTTAGATTGACAACTCCTTTTTCCGTTTTTTTGTGGGATAAGATTCTTCCAAGATCCCAGCTCCCTAAAATTATTTTTATTTCTTTAAGTCCCATCATCAACCTCTCAACGCATCCACTGGATTTTGTTTAGCTGCTTGCATCGCCGGCGCAATTCCTGCCACCGCCCCGACAATAAAACTTCCCACCAAGGAAAAGAAAACCAAAATCCAATTAATAGTCAAAGGAATATCGGACCCAATAAAACTCCCGATCCCTGCAGTCCCAACAATCCCAATCAACATCCCGATTGTAGCTCCAACCGCTCCCCCAATCAAGCCCATCAAACCAGATTCAATCATAAACTGCATAAAGACATGCTGGTTAGTAGCTCCGATAGCTTTCATAATTCCGATCTCTTTTCTTCTCTCTAAAACCGAAGTTGTCATGGTATTAACAATTCCTATCGCTCCCACGATTATTGAAAGAGATGCAATAATTATAATAAATGCCTGAACTCCCCCTAAAACTGTATTAACTGTCGCCATCATTGCCTGGGGGGTGGATACATCAAAATCTTCCTCCCCTTCTTTAACTCCCCTACGTTTTCGCATCAATTTTTCGATGTCTTCTTTAGCCTTGTCCATCAAATCCTTACTTTTAACCTGCACCGCAATCAAGTCAACATCATCTCCGTAACCCATTAAATCTTCAAGAGGGTCTTCATTCATATAAACGATATTATCAAAGACGAGACTACCCTTCTTTTTTGATATCCCAATTACTTCATAGTCTCTAACTGTCAATGCTTCACCCTGAAGAGAAATTTTATCTCCCACCTTAATAGACTTTTCTAACCCCACAGAATCTGCATAAAAATTATAACCTAACATAACACGATTCCTATCTCCATCTTTCAAAAGTCTCCCAAATTCTGCCTCTAATTCTAACACTTCGTAAGAATAATCCCTATCTTCCCCACTTGGAACGCTCATAGCGCTTCCAAAAACTGCCCTATCATTGAACTCAAGTCTTCCAGAAGGGAGATTTCGTCGTATCGTTCGAACAACCGTGCTAAGTTTATCAATCGCTTCAACATCCCCCACAGTTAGGGGATTAACAACCCCGCTTCCCGGAGGCCCGTAAGAATTCAACCCGCCGGCCTGGACAGTTATTACTTCGGTGGAACTAACTCCAAATTGGGCACTCACCGCCGCCTGCAATCCATTTCCCAAAGTTATCAACGCAACAACCGCGGCAATCCCAATAAAAATCCCAAGCAAGGTTAACCACGACCGAATCCCGCGATGTTTCAGATTCTTAAATGATAGAGCAAAATAATCTCCTAGCATCTTACTTCCCTCCCTTCTTCGCCTGTTTTCCTTTCACTAATTTCTTCTTATCTAGCCCTTTCCTAGATTTTCTATTACCTTTCTTTCCATTCCAGCCATGTTTTCTATGCAATGCTCTCTCTTCAGCTTCAACCTTAAATCCATTCTTCTTATGGGTGGTCTTTTCCACTTTCCCATCCCTTAACCAATAAACTTTCTCCGCATAAGCCTCTGCCAATTCAGGTTCATGAGTAACCATAATAATTGTCTTCCCTTCCTTATTCAACTGTTGTAAAAATTCCATAACTTTCTCACCGGTCTTAGTATCCAAATTTCCTGTAGGTTCATCCGCCAAGATAACTTCCGGATCATTAGCCAATGCTCTGGCAATAGCAACCCTCTGCATCTGCCCACCAGAAATCTGATTAGGATAGTGGTCCATCCGATCTCCCAGATCAACCTTCCTCAAAAGATCCTCTGCAGTTACTGCCCTCTCATAAATATCCGTCCCCTGAAACATCATCGGAAGCATAACATTTTCCTTGACCGTAAGGTTTGGGATTAGATTGAAATTCTGAAAAATAAACCCAATCTTCTTTCCTCGGATTTGTGCCAAATCAGATTCAGTTAATGTTGATATATCTTCTCCATCAAGCAAGATCTTTCCCATAGAAGGCATATCCAAACTTCCAACAAGATTCATAGAAGTTGATTTTCCGCTTCCCGAGGGTCCCATAATCGCAACAAAGTCTCCCTCACTAATACAAACATCAATCCCATCCACTGCCCGGACAGTCGTATCTCCCATATGATAAATTTTAGAAACCCCGGTTAACCGAATAATTTCCTTATCACACTTTATTTTTCCAAGGGCTTTATTCTTTTTTCCACCTATAGAACTCTTCTTTCTCTCCTTTTTATCACCCATAGCTCTTCGAAGAGACAACAATATTTAAAGTTATCCAACAAAAACTTTATAAACCAAATTTTCGCCACTATATCATGATAATTCCCATTAGATGTTTTAGCTGCGGAAAACCAATCGCACATTTGTATAAGAAGTATAAAACCCTAGTAGAAGCAGGAAAAACACAGAAAGAAGCTCTTGACGAGCTAGGTATCAAAAGGTACTGCTGCAGAGCAAAGATCCTTGGACAATCAGATACTCTTGAGTTAGTTAATAAGTTCAAGAAGTTCTAATGATTCTATATTATTTGTAAAATTGTTTGTTTAATAATTAAACTGAAAAATTAAATAAGCCCTCTCTTCTCAAGCGCTTCATCCCGAATTTTCTGGGCCAGATTACCCATTGCCTCGATCCCATCTAAATTCGGGGCATCTACAAAGTTTCTCAATGTGGAATTATACTTCTCTGCCAGTTCATCTAGGACCTCAATTTCCGCAGCATATTCCTCAAGAGTCATATCTAGATCTTCCGGGTAATCCTCCCCAATTCTCTCTCTAAAGGATCGAACTTTCTCCCCTAAAATTTCCACTGCAAGAGAACGAAGCTCTTCATCAGATTTACCTGTCCCGATCTTTCTATAAGTTTTAACACCCGATATTTTCGCGCCCCACTCCCTAAAATAGTGACAGAAGTAAGCGCTACGTTGTTGTGCGGGTGTTTCTATAGGATCTTCCATATTAAATTATCTGTCCCTTCTTCCCAAAAAATATAAAATAGACAGCTTCGTGCGTTCCCATCGTTAGACAGTACAAACACGAACATATCAAGCTTAACTTCTGAGTTCGGAATGGGATCAGGTGTAACCAAAATACTATGGCCGTCTAATCATTGTAGAAAATTTCATTTTATAAACCTATCTATCTCCCAATAAATAAGCTTAAAAACAGGATTTCTGTTCTATGATTGCGAGGGAATGCCGGAGCGGTCAAACGGGACAGACTCAAGATCTGTTAGCTTAGTGCTTACGGGGGTTCGAATCCTCCTTCCCTCATTTCCGTAAGGAAATAGAGGAAAAGAAACTTTCAAAGAAAGTTACTTCCCTCATGCCCTTGTAGCTCAGTTTGGATTAGAGCACGTCCCTCCTAAGGACGGGGTCGCAGGTTCAAGTCCTGTCAAGGGCGTTTCAGACTCGAACCAAGACTGTCGCAGGCGAACAATTCGCTTCGAGCAAAAATCTTGGTTAAATTAATTTTGAGAGATGCAAATTGTGAGTAAAGTCCTGTCAAGGGCGTTCAATAGATTAATTAAGCTTAAAAACCCCTTATCATTATCAAAATCATGCGTGGGTAGTTCAGTGGTAGAATAACTGGCTTCCAAAATCTTCTTTGAAGAGACCAGTTGACCGGGGTTCGAGTCCCCGCCCGCGCATTTTCTAGGGACGAGAATTTCGAGTCTGAACAATTCGCTTTGAACAACTAAACCCTAATTTTGTGAGATGCAAATTGTGAATAGCCCGCGCATCCCCAAACTCTTATAACTTTAAACTCCCTATAATTTCCATGTCAAAAAGGCTACGAAAGATCTTATCAGAAGAACCAATCAAAACCCCTGGAAGTCCATTCTGGAACGTTTTCAAAAGATTCGGGCGAGATGAAGTGATAGCAATGATCATTAATGTTGTTGGGACCACCATTGCAGGGTTCTACCTCACATCTGCATTTCTTCTTTCAATTATCGGTCCGATAATAGAAAAGTTAGGGTTTTTCCCCGCAAATTTTTTAGAATCCTTCAAAATATATAAAACAACTCCCAAGGAGAAAAGGAAATCAAAATCCCACTACTTCAAGGGAGGTCTCAAACGGGGAATGACAAGCCTAGGAGAAGATATCCTTATCCATGATCTGCTGTACATCATCCTTCTCTTTACGGGACTAAAAGTTTATCCTGCAATCCCTATTTGGTTACTTTCTGCTTCTAGCTTCATAATTGCTGTCTTTTTGGTTTCCTTAATTGAGGTCACCATAACTGAAATAAGATATATTGGTTTCAAAAAAAGGATGGCCTATGTGGGATTTAAACCAGAAAATTATATCGAAACAAGATTCCTTATTAGTTCTGAGAAAAAACCTAATGAAATCTTAGACAAGCTTGCAGATCATTTTGACTTGGATATTCGAGAGTTTCTAAAATATGAGGACCTATACTTCGATAGCAACTTTCCTCAATTCTCTGGAAGAAAAGCAAAAGTTAGATTAAGAAAAAGAACAAATACTGAAGGAAAAGGATGGTTGAAAACTGCTCAAGTAATTTACACCAGGGCAAGAGAGAGTCAGCAAAAGAAGGATCAATTTAGATTTTTTCCAATAAAGAAAGAAAAATTCTACTTTTTCCTGGATCAGAGAATGCCCAAAAAGATTTCTAAAATAGAAAATTCAAAAATTAGGAGATTTTTAAAATCTTGTGAGACGGTTCCAAAAAAGAAGATCCTCTTTGAAAGATCCATTGCAAGGAGTGAGGCTTTATTGGCATCAGTAGATAAGCCCCTTAAGGGACGAGATTTCTTTATTCTAGAGCTAAAAACAAGGAATGACACAAAACTTCTTGTTGAAGCAATGAGGTTTGCAATGCAAGAGTTCCCCGTACTCCAAACTACAAAAGGCAAATCAGATATTGCAATATTATCCTAACCCCAAACTTTAAAACCACAAAATTTCTATCTATAATATGACAAAACACCGACATGGTTACGATCCATCTCGTCCGAAAGCAGAAATAGTGACCTCAAGACTTTCAGGATCTGCATGTACTGCAGCATTCCTTAAGATAAATAGGGAAATTCGAAAAGTAGTTGACGATGCAAGGAAAAATTCTCCTTGCACACATGGAAAGATGTATTCCCCAAAAAGCAAAATCTACCACGCGAGATTTAATTGATAAATATGGCCTTTGAAAAAATTTACAATAAAAACTACAAAAAGATATTGATTCTCCCAGCAGTGCTCCTAGCAGTATCCCTGATATATTTGTTTGTCTTCTACGCTCAAACAGGAGATATCATTAACAAAGACGTCTCGCTAACTGGGGGTACAACAATCACAATATCTACAGATATTTCCTCAGTAGATCTTGAAGCAGAACTTTCAAAGACCTTAGACGATTTTTCAATAAGTGCGGTTTCAGATAATGCAGGGAATCAACTACAACTTATTATCACAATTGGAGAAGAAAGGACAAGCGACCTAGAAGCTGCACTAGAAGATTATCTCGGATTTGAGTTAACAAACGAAAATTCCAGTAAGGAAACAACATCCTCAAGTCTTTCCTCAGATTTCTATAAGCAACTTATTGTGGCGGTATTGTTAGCATTCTTCTGGATGGCTGCAGTGGTTTTCATTATCTTTGCAAAAGGAAGAAAATTAAAGATTTGGACAATTATCTTGAACGTTCTATTCGGATTTTTCATGGGAAACTTTTTCCTTTCAATTAATCCCATAGTTTCTGCTGTTATCTTCCTGGCATTCGCGTCATTCTTAATTTATACTTATGTAAAGAATTCAATTCCTGCCTTCGCAGTAATGCTTTCTGCATTCGCGGACATTGTGATGACATTAGCAGTAGTAGATCTTGTTGGGATGAAACTTTCAACCGCAGGAATTGTAGCATTCTTGATGCTTATTGGTTATTCGGTAGATACGGATATCCTTCTAACGACAAGATTGCTAAAGAAGAAAGAGGGAATAAACAGTGCACTTTTCGGAGCATTCAAGACAGGAACCACAATGACCTTAACGTCGATAATTGCGATAACCGCAGCACTAATTGCAGTGTATTCGTTCTCCTCTGTCCTAAATCAGATTTTCACAATTCTTTTAATTGGTCTTGGTTTTGATCTTTTCAATACTTGGATTACAAATGCATCTATAATTAAATGGTACTCTGAGACAAGATAATGGGGAAATTAACTTTTAGAATTTGGGTCCTCATTGCCTTTGTAATCCTTTCCCTAATTTCCATCTTCTCAATTCCTCCAATTGCATTCCAGGACGGAATCCTTGTAGATTCTGTAGTTCAAAATTCTTCAATTTTTGAAAGTGGCCTAAGAGAAGGAATGATAATCCAAGAAATTAATGGGAACACGATAAGTACCCTTCAAGATTATTCGGATTCAATGGCTATCTTTTCTAATCTCAACGAAGGCCAAACTGAAAGGGTGGAGATAAAGACAGATTCAATAGAGATAATTAATTTATTCGATAAGTCCATCATTTCAGATATCTCCTTAACAGAAATTCCTTCCTCTAGGCTAAAGACCGGATTAGACTTGCAGGGGGGCGCAAGAGCGTTTGTAAAAGCAGATGTTCCACTTAATGATGCAGAATTAAACGATTTAATTTCAGTCTCTGAACAGAGATTAAACGTGTACGGACTTTCAGATGTAAGGTTCTTCAAGGTTACTACTTCCAATCAGGAGAATATGATGGGGATAGAAATTGCAGGATCATCTCCTGAAGATCTAGAAGAACTAATTGCAAAACAGGGAAATTTTGAAGCAAAAATCGGGAATGAAACCGTTTTTGTTGGGGGAGAAAAAGATATTACTCATGTTGGTAGAACTGGACAAGATGCATTAGTAACAGAGTGCTTTGCTACACAAGACGGTGGAGAGGCATGTAATTTTAGGTTTGTTATCTTCTTAAGCGAGGAAGCCGCACAGAGGCACGCAGACATTACTTCGGAGTTATCTCTTAATGGTTCTTATCTTAGTAAACAAATAGATTTCTTTATTGATGGGACTAAAACTTCTTCACTAAATATCGGAGCAGATCTAAAAGGACAAGTTGCAACACAAATCCAAATATCTGGATCTGAAGCTGGAGCAACAAGACAAGAAGCACTTGAGCTTGCTAAGCTTGAAATGAAGAAACTACAAACAATTCTGATTACCGGATCCTTACCTTTCAAACTTGAGATCGCAAAGATCGATAAAATCTCTCCAAACCTTGGGGATCAATTTACTAGGCAGATTCTTATGGCGGGACTTTTTGCAATCATCGCGGTATCCCTTCTAGTTTTTGTAAGATACCGAAAGATTAAGGTCTCGATAGCACTAGTCACAGTTTCCTTATCTGAGGTATTAATAATTCTGGGGGCAGCAGCGTTAATCGGATGGAATCTCGATCTTCCCTCCATTGCAGGTATTATCGCGGCAATAGGTACGGGTATAGATTCCCAATTAATTATTCTAGATGAAGCGAGAGATAAACACGAATCAATTAAGCAGAGGATTAAGAAGGCCCTTTTTATTATTTCCACCGCCTTCGCAACAACTTTCGTTGCATTGATCCCCTTAACCGGATTCTTAGGTTTCATGGGTATTGGGGCCGCTTCAGCAGGTCTTCTAAAAGGTTTTGCAATAACAACCCTTATCGGAATCACAACAGGTGTTCTAATTTCGAGACCCGCGTTTGCAGATATCGTAAAAAAGATGGAGGAGTAAAATATGCAATTTAAATGGCACATTCTAATAGGATTCATAGTCTCATTCATTCTAGTCCGTTTCATCGGGTTCTCCCCCCTTGCAGGATTAATTATCTTTTTAGTATCAGTTTTGATCGATGGAGATCATTATCTTTGGTATGCAATTGAGATGAACGATTGGAATCCCCTAAATGCACTCAGGTGGTATAATAATTCAATTCCGAAATGGTTTTCACTTTCGATAAAAGAGCGGAATAAATTTAAGCGAGGGGTTTTTGTTCTTCATAGCGCAGGATTTTGGATAATCCTCCTGATTCTTTCTTTTGTCCACTCTTTCTTTTTATGGGTATTTCTCGGGGTTACACTCCATATGATCTCCGATCTTTTGGATTTGGTAGTTAGGGGAGAACCATTATATAACAAGCTTTGTCCGTTATATGTAATAAAGAGAAATAAGAATAAAAAATCCCTCGGGGAATTATAGCTATTCGGGCCCACAAATACATAAAAAGCCCAAATTCGACCTTCCAGCATGGAGAACAAAAAGGTTCTTGTGAGTGGATGTTTTGACCTTCTTCACGCAGGACATGTAGAATTTTTAAACCAGGCTTCAAGATATGGGGATCTTTATGTTATTGTCGGGACTGATTCAAATATCGAACTCCTGAAGGGAATCAAACCGACATATAAGGAAAAGGAAAGATTATTCCTATTAAAAAATTTAAGCTCGGTAAAGGAAGCGATTCTTGCATCTGGAACTGGAGTGTTAGATTTTACTGAAAATTTAAAGGAGATAAAACCCGAGATATTTATCGTAAATGAAGATGGCAATTCCCCAGAAAAAAGAAAATTATGCGAATCACTAGGAATTGAATATATCGTCTTAATGAGGGTTCCGCACGAGGGGCTTTCAAAGAGAAGTTCAACAGAATTAAGGACCCAAAAATCTAAAATCCCTTCCCGAATTTCAATAGCGGGAGGGTGGTTAGATCAGCCCTATGTTTCAAAACATCATCCCGGACCAAATTTAACAATTTCCCTAGAGCCCACAGAGACTTTTAGTCTCCGGAGCGGAATGGCAACCTCCACGAGGAATAGTGCGATTCGACTTTGGGGAAACTGCATTCCCAATGAAGATCCTCGTCACTTAGCAAAAATACTTTTTAGTTTTGAGAATCCTCCCGGGAAAAAAGAAATCGCAGGAGCACAGGATGCAATAGGGATAATGGTCCCTGCCTTAAATTATGCCTATTACACGGGAGAATATTGGCCAGAGGAAATAAGGACCGTGAATGATGAAGACATTCTCTCCTGGCTAGAAGATAAAATATATCTTATTCCCTTAAAACCTCGGGCGGAGGGCTATAACGTTTTTGAGGGTTGTAACTTAAACGAGGAAAATGCTAGGAATCTATCTGAAGCAGCAGAAGAGTGCTTTAGGGCCATTTTAAGGAAAGATTTTGACTCATTCGCAAGAAACTTCAAAAGAAGTTTTGATGCACAAGTTTCCCTTTTTCCTGAATCTCTTCCAGATTATGTTAAGGAGGAGATAGAAAAGTATTCAGATATAGCAAGCGGATGGAAATTATCCGGTGCAGGGGGAGGAGGATATCTGATTTTAGTTTCTGACAAACCCATTGAAGGAGCAATTAGGATTAGGATTAGGCGAGAGTAATAATTAAAAATTTTATATAAAGTCAACAGTCATATTATCTTCTTCAACCGCTTTCTCAAAAATCTGGTTGTGTGGTTGATATGTGCATCGAGGACAATTTTCTGGTTTTATCTTATCGAACATTTTCCAATGTTCTTCTGAGCCCCAAAAATCAGTTACCTGGGATGTTGAAGTTAAATCTGGGAGTGTTAGCCCTTCATCTCCCCTCCGATCACAACATAATCCAAAACTATATTTTCCTTCAGAAGATTGAGGAGGCATAAAAACTCCTGTCATAAAAATTGCATGACAAGTGTCAAATTCATTCTGTTTTCTAAAGTTTCCATCAAATTTGTGTGTGATTCCGAATACCTTGAATGTGTCTGTTTCGAGTTCTCTTGCCCTTTCAATTTGATCATTAAATTCTTCTAGATCTCCAATACTGAAGGTATCCTTTGGCTTCTGACCCACTTGATCCCAAGGAGTTCCAAAGGGTCTTATATGTAAATTACGACAACCGGTCTCTCTCGCAATTTTTGCAGCCTCATAAACTTCTGAAACATTTCCTGGATGAAGTAAATATTTGTAACTAACTCCGTGACCTTGTCCGGGACCTCCAAGTGTTCCTCCAAGGCTCGCTAATTTTTCTATACCTTTTATGGTTCTATCAAAATCTCCCTGTTTAGCCTTTTTCAATTTTTCCAGTGTTTCCTGGCTTGCGCAATCCATACTAACTCCCACCCAAGTACAATTATTTAGATAATCCATATGCCTATCCAAGTATAATCCGTTAGTAACAATTCCACTCTTAACATTACCCTCTGCCAATTTCCCGACCAATTTCCCTAGGTACGGGTGTATCAATGGCTCCCCCCCTCCCGCAATACAGACAGCATCAACGCCCCACTTAGGAAGATAATCTGCAATTTCTTCTAATGTGCTATCTCCAATTTTCCCAGTATTTTTATCGAGGATATACTCTGCATTACACCAAGTACATCCATAATTACACGAATTTATTGGATCTATCGTCACCAATGTAGGTGCAGGAATTTCTTCTCCCCTGATAATCTTTCTCCATTTTGGAATCTGCGCCATGAGTTTAGCAGAATTAAATGGGTTGTATTGGTCGGTCCACTCTTTAGAAGTTGCCATAACAAAACGATTAATTTACTCTATTTAAGCTCTGGGGTTTAAGATTGTTACTGTTCAGGCATAATTATTTGGTCTAATTTACTCCGTTAAGTTTATATTGTCTACCCTCCTTCAAAAAAAATGAGTCAAAAAATAGTTTTTCAATCCAAAATAAAAGATCAATTATTTGATTTTTTAAAATCTAATCATCAAAGGAAAATTCTAAATTTTTTAAATCTGCATGATATTTATCAGGCAGAGAATGAACCTCTTTTTAGAAAATCTATTCTCTGCGAAGAAAATCTCAATTTTATCGACGGGTTCATTATTTCAGCATATTTTTCACTTACAAAGCTAAAAAGGGTTCCAAGAATTCGCGGACCCACCTTTACTAGAGATTTTCTATCAAATAAAGAACAATCGGCAAACAAAACCCACATATTCATTGGGTTAGAGAAAAATGATTTGGAAAAACTTCAATCAGCATTCCCCCATTTGAAAAAAGTTTCAGCATATAATCCTCCTTATATCAAGGGTTTAAAATTTCCAAAAGAAGAAGTTGAAAAAATCGCGAATATGATAAATAAAGCGAAGGCAGATTATGTTTGGGTCGGAATTGGATGTCCAAAACAAAACATTCTTTCAGCAGAACTCTTCAAAAAATCTTCTGCACAATATTTCGTTAACATCGGAGCTGCACTAGACTTTCTTCTTGGAAAAAAAGAAGAAGCTCCATTAATTGTTCGAGAACTCGGAATAGAATGGCTTTATAGGCTTGTGACAGATTTCAAATATTCTAGAAAAAAAGTTTGGAGAAGTTTAATCGGACTCAAAAACCTAAGCTCTATAGAATTAGAAAAGAAAAAATAAATTAATTATTTGATTCATCACGGATACATTTCTTCACAAGCTTTCTTATACTTCCTTCAAATGTCTCTTCGGATTCCTTGGGGGAGTTAATAGTTCCTTTTACTAATCCGACGTAATAATCTATGGATTTTGCAATTCCTTCGTCTAAGGAGAACTTCGGAGCCCATCCAAGTGAACGAAGTTTTGTAGAATCGATATATTGATCTGCGATTTCCTTAAGCTTGGCAGGTCTTGTAAATGATTCAATGTCCGTTTCAGGATTTTTACCCATTGCATAACAAATCTTATGCAGTAAATCTTCCACCCTTAAATGTTCTGTTCCTCCGCAGCAATAGACCTCTCCATCTTTTCCATTTCTAGAAACTCTAATAAATGCATCAACAACATCTTCAATATATACAAATTCTCTAACAAAATCTTTAACTCCGCTATTCAATTGACCCGGAATTCCCTTAGCTAGGCGCGTTATCGTGTTTGGAATAATTCTTGAAAGGTTGGGGTCATATGGGCCATAGACATTTGAACATGCCACAACCTTTGTCGGAACACCATAATTATGGAAATAACAACGGGTTATAAGTTGCTGACAACCCTTAGAAGTTTCATAGGTATGGGCGGGATTAATGGGGGATTCTTCAGTATATGGAATTTTCCCTGCTCCGAAAGATTTATCGCTAGTGGAAACCACAATACTTTTTACAGTGTCTCCAGAGATTCTACATGCCTCAAGTAGTGCGACAGTTCCCATGATATTGATATCAAATGTGGACTGGGGGTCATTTGCACATTCTTTTACGATTGAATGAGCCGCAAAATGATAAATTTCCTCAATTTCATAATATGCAATAATTCTTCTTAGTAAGTCTGTATCTCGAATATCTCCCTTTACAACAACATCCGGGACATTTGGAAGAACTCTTTTCAAGTTTTTATCTCTCCCAAAACCAACAATAGTATTTTCAGGACCTTTAAGCTTTCCAATTATTGCGTTACCTATGAAGCCTTCGTAGCCAGTAATTAAGATATTCATGAAAGAAACTGTAATAATTAACTTTTAAAGATTATTGTTGCAGAGAATATAGTGAAACATTTAAAAAAGTGCGGGCCGATAGTAGATTATGAAAGGTAAAACCCAAAAAGTGCCTGCAGTTTTACTTCTTGCCTTCAAAAGACCCAATGTTACAAGAAGGGTTTTAAATGAAATACGTAAGGCAAGACCAAAAAAACTTTTTTTTGCCGTAGATGGCGCAAGAGAAGGGAATAAAGACGACGAGAAAAAAACAAAAGAAGTTAGAGAATTAATTAGTGAAGTTGATTGGCCCTGTAAGGTAAAGACGTTATTCAGAAATAAAAATTTGGGAACAAAATGGGGGATCATAGAAGCAATCAATTGGTTCTTTTCACATGTTAATCAAGGAATTATTCTTGAGGATGATTGTATTCCAAACCAAAGCTTTTTCAGATTCTGTCAGGAAATGTTAGAAAAATATCATGACGATGACAGAGTAATGCACATTGCCGGATCAAATCCTCATCGCGGCTGGAAGAGGGACAAGGACTACTCATACTATTTTTCGAATTATACTCTAAGTTGGGGATGGGCGACTTGGAAGAGAGCATGGGAAAAATTTGATCCGGATGTTAAAACCTATCCAGAAATCAAAAGGAAGGGATATCTAAAAGACATCTATCCAAGAATCTCTGAACGAGTAGTTGTCCAAAAGGGATTCGATGCAGTATGCTTTAAGGGATTTGATGTGTGGGACCATCAATGGCTTCTAACTCCAGCAATTAATTCAGCACTTTCGATAATTCCCAACGAAAATTTAATTCAAAATATGGGGACTCATTCTGAAGGAACCCATACTACAAGCACCTTTGATAAGGAGTTATCTCTAAAAACAAGTGAACTAAAATTCCCACTAAAACATCCTCCATTCATGATTAGGGATGACGTCTCTGATAGGAGATATGTGAGATGGATGTTTATGAAGAGAATAAGAAACCAACTGATAAGAACCCTCAGACTCTCAAAATTTTTCCAGAGCAAAGAATAAAAAGCAAGTCATACTTCTATTTTCATGACTAAGAAAAATACCTCAGATTCCAAAGTAGGAGATATTGAAGAGGCATATAACCGGGTAAGAAAACACAATTTCTCGGGGAATAGGGGGCAAGCCATAAAAAATTCTTACTATTTTCTACTAACTACTCTTGTAGGAAAAATTGGTTCGTTAGTCTTTACTATTTTCATTGCAAGATTGCTTATGCCAGAATTGTTCGGACTTTATGGAATTGCACTTTCAACAATAATTTTATTTAGCTCATTCTCAGATTTAGGAATATCTACTGCCCTTCTAACCTTTATGTCAAAAAAATTCGGAAACAAGGAACTTTCCAAGGAAAAAGGATACTATGAACATCTTCTAAAGTATAAGGTAATATTGCTTTCCTCAGTTTCTATAGTCCTCTTAGCTTCTAGTTATTTCGTAGCAAATTATTACTATCATAAACCAATTTTCCTTACACTTCTAATTGGGGCCATCTATATTCCTGCCGTGGGGTTGGTGGGATATTTTGGACAGGTATTTGCTGCAAGAAATAACTTTAGGATGGGATTAGTCAAGGAGATAATCATTCAGGTAACAAGGTTAACAATCGTCCCCTTAGTGATTTTACTTTTAATAGGAAAGATACAAACCCAATTTCTTTTGATGTTAATTTTTCTATCGCTCTCCCTTGCATATACTTTAGCGGCATTATTCCTCTATGTAAGAATAAAAAAAGCAGATTTTTTTAAGGTAAAAACTGAAAAATTATCAAAATCTGAAAAGTCTGAGCTTGCAAAATTTGTCTTACCTCTTTCTGTAACTGCTCTCTCTGGAATGTTTTTTGGAAGTATAGATATGATTATGTTGGGAAGATTTGTTGCTTCAGAATTCGTTGGATTTTATCAATCTTCATTCAGTCTAATCAGTTCAGCATCTGCAATTGTTGCATTTTCTGGAACTGCGCTCTTTCCTATTCTCGCAAAACTTGGGGGGAAAAGGCTAGAAAGAGGATTTAAGAAAAGTGTTAGGATAACTGCGATAGTTGCAATCTTGGCAGCAATCTTCACATATTTATTTTCAGAGACAATAATCCTCCTCATATATGGTGCAGAATATTCCAATTCAATTTTATTGTTAAAACTATTCTCACTTATGTTGTTTAGTACCCCTATCATCGCAATGTATTCTTCTTATTATATCTCTCAAAAGAACACAAGAAGTTATGCAGGTTTACTAATCCTCTCTACAATCCTAAACATAGTTCTAAATTACATTTTAATTACTTCCTTTATTTCTCGGGGCATGATGGCTGCAGTGGTAGGTGCATGCATAGCGACGATAATCAGTAACTACATATATCTTATCGGATTGATAGTTCTAAGGAAAAAAGTTTGGAGGAGCCTAAAGGGGATTCCTAGTCTTGGAAACATAAAACTCGTTTGAATCTATCCCATAATTATTTCCGGTTATATCTTTCATTTTTGAGATATTTTTCATAAATAATTCTGCCAAAGCAAAATCTAATGGTTCGTCAATATCCCACCCCTCTATCTGATCTATCTCAAGCATATATGGACGATTCCCAACTCTTCGTTTGAATTCTTCAAGAGCTTTTTTTGTTATTCCATAAAGTCCGGTTGTTTCAATCATCAGAGGTACTGCGTCTTGTGAACGAGGAAGATTTCCTGGATAATAAGTTATTGGCCTACCTCCATGCCAAGCCCAATCATGGCGCTTGTTCACCGTAAATACTGAATCATGATTTGTTTCTTCTAAAATATTTATTGACTTGTTTATTGATTCAGAGGTTAAAAATGGCGCAGTTACAAAAAGTTGCAAATATATGTCTGCATTAATTACTTCTGCAGGATAGGAGATCATTTTATCTCCGGTAATATTTTTTTCAAAGTACCAATCAGGAACTTCTAAGTTTTCTGCACCCATTGCAGCAATCTCCTCTTTTACTGCCTGGCAGTTTGTGATTACATAGACTTTTTCAAGATTGCTCTTTAGAGCCTTTTCAATAATATATTTATAGAGTGGTTTTCCTTCAAGGATACGCAGATTTTTCCCAATTACTCTTTCACTATTTTCCTTAAATGCAATAATTCCTACAGCATGGTATTTCCCCACTTCTTCTCCATTTCCTAATTTACTTTCTATTTTGTCTAATTTTTCTTCTAATCTTGCAAATTCCCTATGAATATCTAAGGTCATAGCTACATCATCCATTTTGCCAATACTAGATTGTGTATTTACTTTTTTCATTTCTAACTCTGGTGTATACTCTCCATCCATAGAAATGATTACATCAACCCATTTTTAAGGATTATTATACTGGAGAATTAGGCTAATAGAATCAATTTATTAGACTATAATAAACCTTATTAACTCTCGTTTTTCAATAGAAACATGAAATCAATAGTATTTGTTTCTACGAGTCCCTATGGGGACTACAACCATTCACTCAAGGACGCCCTTAGGCCCTTTGAAACGCATTACAACACAAGTGGCAAGGAATACCCCAAAATTTCTCTAATAGAGAAAGTAAAAAGGATTAATCCCGAATATATTATTGCGGGTGTAGAAAAATACGATAAGGAAGTACTTGATCTCTGCCCTAACCTAAAATTAATTGCACGTGTAGGAATTGGGCTTAATTCTGTCGATATTGAAGAATGTAAGAGAAGAGGGATCGCAGTGACGTATACTCCTGATGCTCCCTCAAATGCCGTTGCAGAGCTTACTATTGGACAAATATTGCTTGGAATCCGATTTGTACCCACGGCAGATAAAATAATTAGAAAAGGGGGTTGGGAAAGATATATCGGAAAAGAATTATCAAATGTAAAAGTTGGTTTAATTGGTTTCGGAAGAATTGGAAAACTTGTTTATGACAAGATTAAAAGATTGGGAGCAAAAGAAATAATGGTAAATGATATTGATAAAAACCAATTCCGAAATAATTCTGAGTTGATGATTGCATCCAAAGAGGAGATACTAAAAAATTGTGACGTGATTAGTTTGCATATCCCGCTAGAAGATGAAACGATAGATTTTATTAAAAAGGACGATTTTCAAAAAATGAAACCAGACGCAATTTTAATTAATAATTCCCGAGGAAAAATTGTAAATGAACAAGATCTTTATGCTTGGCTTCATACTAATGAAAGGGCATTTGCAGCGCTAGATACTTTTAAAACAGAACCCTATGTTGGGCCCCTGTCAAATTTAAACAATATTTTTCTTACCGCCCACATGGGGAGTTGTAGCATGAAAAGTCGTAATGACATGGAAAGCGGTGCGTTGGCAGAAGTGCTTAATGCAATAAATGGAAAGGAATTTAATAATCAGGTAGTTTAAATTTTTAGAAGTCCTTTATTTTTTCAAGAACTTTCTTGTAATAATTTTCAGAAACTGTTCCCTCTTTAGGCTGATAAAAATTCTCCCTAAATTCTTTCTGATATTTTTTTGACCAAGAAAGATATTTTTTTGGATTATTTAATTTTCGGAATAACTTTTCTAAATCTTTTTCACTTTTGAAACAATCATCATTTTTCCATAATTTTACTAAGAAGTCATCAGAATATCTGAATATTGGCTTTCCATATTGGAGAGACTCTATTGCAATAGTTGTATTATGGATTACAATAAAATCAGAATTTTTTATGGTCTCTGAAACATTCTTAACCGGGCAATATTTCAAATTTGTGGCTGTTATTATTTCGGAATAATTTTTTATGTCGTCAAATGGATGAAGCGATAAGTTAAATTTAATTTCAGGATGATTTTTAGCAAAGTTATTCAAGATTGCCAGCATTTTTTTACTTGGAGAGCTAGTTCCTATAACTGGGAGGAATATTGTCCCTGTTGTCGGATTGAACTTGTTTGTTTTATTTTCTTCCATAATATTATATTTCGGGTTCCCAACAACAATTATTTTAGAACTATCTGTATATTTTTCTAATACCTCTGCAGTCTTTTTACCCCAAACTAAACTATAATCTGAGACGAGATTTTCCTGAAGAATTGACTGGGATGTAAAATAAGGGTATTCAACAATGAGGCCGTGTTGTAATGTAAATGTCGGCTTTCCATCTTTCTGAGAAAGAAGTGCAAGAATAGTATCTTCTGCAAAAGTTTGAGAACAGAAAGCAATATGTGCCCTTGGCTTAAGCCGCGAGTAAATTTCTTCAAGTGACTCAATCTGTTTACACCTAAAGTAAGTTCTAGTTAAGAAATAAAGGAAATGTTTACCAAATACTTTTTTGGCACCTTCTTTTTTGAACTTCCTCCATATTTTGAATAAAAGGGCTATATCTGGAAATCTAAATTTATACTTTAAAATAGATTTTCTTTTCTTCCAATAATAATTATCCAAAAGTACAATTTCTTTTTTAGGGAATTTTTCAATAGATTTCATAACAAGATTATGGTGATCTTCCCTGGCCATTGGATAAGAAACCAAAATTTTATCCTTTCCCTCCCCAATATTGAATTTATCCATGCTAAATAGGAATTTTATAATCATAAAGAATTCCTCAAATGAGCTCTCTAGCGAGGTGTTATTAAACATATATATCTCTCCCGCCATAATGGGCCATAAAGGTATCCCCCGATGGAATAGTTTGGAGTAAATTTTTTTAGATTTTCCTATAAATGGAAATTTTTCAGTCCATAGCTTTTTCTTCTTGTTATGTAATTTCATGTGACAACTCCTACCCCTCCAACTCTCCAAATAAAACTTTTCAAGTTTCCAATTGATGCATTATTAATAAATTCGCTCTCCCAAGTAGCCAATCTGTTCATACAATCCCTTGGGCTAAGACTATTTTAAGCTTTACGTATGGTCCCAGATACTTATTTTTTCAAAACATAATAAATTGCTTGCGGCCGGATTTTGTGCAATACGTTTGTTGAATGATACCTGTCATTCCAAGAAAATAGAAGACTCAGGAGGAAATCCATCCATATAAAGAACTTTGAGTTCCCGCCTTCCCATTTACCAAACCTAACTCTTCTAATTAAGGGAAAGAACACTTTTCTTTCAGAGATTACTTCAAGTTCATTATTTATTATTATTTTCCTAAAAAGATTTAATGGTATGCCTCTTTCCCTCTTTGTTAACCCCTTCCGCTTTTTCCTCCAATCTCCCATGGAGACAATAGGTTCACGTATCAATAAAATTCCTCCCTTCTTAAGGACTCTGGAAAATTCTTTCATTATAAAACTAACATTCGCAATATGGTGTAGAACACCAAAACAAGTTATCAAATCAAAATGATTATCAGGGAATTTTAGTTTTCCACTAATTGAGGGTTTTTGATATGTTACTTTTTTACCGCCAATTGTAGACTTTTTCAGTTTTTCAGAAGGCTCAACAATAGAAATCTCATCAATTTTATCTATAATCGGCAATAATTCCTCTCCCATAGCACTTCCAAAACCAAGAACCCTCTTGAATTTTTTTATATTTTTCAACTTGCTATACCCATGTACCCCATTTAAGGCGTGGAATTCATAAACATGATCTTTTGTTATCAATCCAGAATAACCTTCCTCTTCATCCTTAAACCACTCTATGATCTGCTGTTTATCAAAATCATCGCCATACAACTTCTTACCAGAAAAGTATTTTTCTATTTTATCTTTCATAGGTTTTCCTCGATTATCCTTATTAATTTTTTCATTATTTTTCCAAGTTGATAGTTTCTTTTAAAATTTTCCCGTATTTTTTCACTTTCAGAATTTTCCAGGAGTCTTTTTTTTAGGCTCTCAGATAGTTTTTCCCAGTCATTAACCTTAACAACAGATCCAAGATAATTTTTTGATACCATTTTTCTTATAGCTCCAACATCATATGATAAAACCGGGATACCATACATAAATGCCTCAAGAATAACCAGGGGAAATCTCTCATCTTTTGTGGGAAATAGCAAAAAATCAGCTTTTTTTAATATGTTCTTTTTATCCTCTCCGTATTTTGGCCCAAGGTAGGTACATTTCTTATCCAGAGAATAACCATCTTTCAATTCAGTCCATCTTCGCTTAAACTTTTTATCACGCATAGCCCCGACAAATAAACATTCGAAGTTTTCATCCCTAATCTTATTACATATCTCTAATGCATCAAGTGGCCCCTTATCTTCAAGCATATTAGACAAAAAGAGAATAGTTTTCTTTTTCTTAGATTTTCTTTTATCAATAATTTGGCCAAATTCTTTATCCGTTATTTCATCTTCAATACCATTTTGTAAGATATAGACCTCCCTTCTCTTAATAATTTTATTCACTTCACGATAAAATAATTCTGACAAGAGGATCATCTTACAATTTTTGAAAAGTGCCTTGGAGTATTTTGTTTGTCTAAGTCCCTTAGCATGTAGTTGAAAAATTAGTTTCCTATTGAATATTTTACATAGCCAAGCATAAACACTATCCCTATAAAACGCGATACCCGAAGGCGCAATCTCAAAATATACTAACGAAGGCCTAAAAAAAATCAAATGGTAGAGCAACTTAAAGAAAACAGCAAAGATTCCAAAAATTTTTCTAAAATTAATTTTTCCTATTTCATCAATCTCTAAAGAATAATTAATTTTTATTTTTTTAACCTCAAATTTTTCCTTAAGTGAATTAAGATACAACTCATTCATCTTGGCAGCACCATGAACGGGGGGAGAAAATCGCCCTAGAAATAAGATCTTTTTTTTATGATTTTTCATTTTATTGAAATGTCTTTGATTAATATCCAATCTTTTGGAAGCTCAAGAGACTTGCCATTCTTAAACATGCTAAAATGCTTGGGAGCAATAACAACCTTTTTTGAATTATTATTCAAATATCCTGCCCACCAACTAAAGGAACTATTAGCTAGAATATTGTTCTTACAGGATTTCATTAGCTCAAGATCTTCATAGTCTTTATGCCCTTCAACAAAGTTTAAATTTACTCCCAAATCTACAAGGTTCTTTTTACACCAATCAACCTCATCTGAAAAAACATAGAAGACCGGATTTTTTACTTTCTTCTTCATCTTTTCAATCGCATCCTTATAGTAATCTTTTCCAAGAACATAACAGTTCTTGAGCTTCAAAACATCCCCCCTACGGACATGAATACTCACAGAATTCTCAATATTTATTTTCTCCAATTTTTTATTAATATTTTCCTTGTATTCTTCTTTTAGAGTAAATTCCTTTTGGAGAATCTTTTTAATTTTCCCGAAAAATTTATCTTGCCCTAGGTAAGTTATTAGATAGGTATCATTTGGAATCTTATAAAAATTTTCCACAGAATCTTTTGATGAAAACCTCACCACATTTTTTTCAAGTAATTTGAATTTGTATAGGAGTCTGTCAAGGGGCCTAAAACCGGTTCTAAATAAAAATTTTCGAACTTCTTTTTTTGTAGCCCTCTTTGATGAAATATTATATTTTTCAATAACTGGATCCCAGGATCCGCCAAACTTATGTTTTGGTCTAGGCCACGAATCTAAATAGGAGGTATCTAATTTAAGTTCTGTCTTATGATGCTCTGCTAAGGCCTTGCCCCCGGCATAAACATACATAGAATTTCCAAGTCCCCTTCCAATTTCTACGATTATCATTTTAATGTTTTAGCCTCTTTGTTAGTCTCAAAACAAGCCAGCAGTGGGGGAGATAAAATGCAGTATCTTTGAACCGCCTTCTTTTTTGAACCACACGAACATTAAATCCAAGTTTACTCATCTGGTCAACAATCTCCTCAATTTTCCACCGACAGACATGGCAATTAAGGGGATTTTTTTCTCCACTTCGATTAATATCTAATTTTGTATATGGGACCGAGATATAACAAATCCCATCATCTTCAAGAAGATCATAAACCTGGGACATAAGATATAGCGGGTTTTTTATATGTTCTAAAACTTCCATAACAAAAATAGTTTCAAATTTCTTCTTAAGGCTGGGCAATCTTTTTGTAATATCTCCTTTAATAAAATCATAATTTCCCGCAAGGCTTTCTTTTCCTGCTAGGTCGATGATGGTAGCTTTCTCAATTCCATTGTATTTAAGAAATGTCCCTGCCCCGCCACCAATCTCAAGGATCGGTTCACGAATATTGAATCGAAGATTACGATATAATCTAGAATAATAGGATCCCTTCCTTTGCCCCGCTTTCTTCCACCATTCCTCTCCAGTATTCCCGTTTTTCATTTTAGTGCCTCGTCATATATCCTTTTAATTTTTTTGTTCCGCTTTCTAATGGAGAATTTCCCACTTTTTATTTCTTTCCTAGAAGAAATTGACATCTTCTCCCTCAATTTTTCATTTTTAACCAAAATCTCAACTTTCTCAGTTAGGTCGTCGACAATTTTTTTATAGAGGAGTTTATCTAATGTTTCGCTATCAAAATTCTCCGGAGACCTAACAACAAACCCGGTTTTTTCATCATCAACTATCTCTCCCCTAGACAATCCTCCAACTGTTACAACGGGAATACCGAATGCCATAGCTTCGGTTAGTGCAAAACCGAAGGTATCTGTGAACGAAGGATAAACTAGGATATCTGTAGATGGATAAATTTTCTTAAACAACTTTTCCTGAGGAATAACATCGATAAATTTTAGATTTTTGTTATTAGAATATTTTTCCAAGACTTCCTGGGGAACATTTGAAACAATTATCCCCTCGGTGTTTGGGTACTTCTTTGTTATTCTGTCCATCACTTCTAAGGCATATAGTCCTCCTTTGAAATAGAATCTTCGGGATACATAAAGCATCCTAATTTTATCAGACTTTATTTTCCTAAAATTTGGGGCAGGAATCCCTGGATAAACAACCTCTACCTTATCTGCAATCTCCGGAAATTCCTTGAAGATCCCCTCTGCCGCCCACTCCGTCCAGGCCATGATTTTTTTACAGTTTTTATTCTCTAAAATCCTCTTAACAAGGTGTCTTTTTGGATGGGCATCAAAATTCGCAGCAACCCAAAATTGCCCCACCCACTCAGTATCTGTAACCCATGGTCTGTTATTTATACTAAGACAATGAGCACAATGAATTAAATCATATTTTTCAGAACTTTTTGTCAGATGTGCATTAGGCAATGGGACCGAAAAAACTCTAAAAAATTTCCTTATAAGTGCTTTAATCCGATGAATAAGAATAAATTTCCATTTCTTTTCAATTACTCCCTGCTTCTGGGCCTGCCCAACATAATCCACGCCTTCTGGAGGACTTTCTAAAAGGTATTTATAATAGGGGGAATCGGCAAATTTCCAGGGTCTTTGAAGATAGATTTTCATAAGGATTAAACGAAATGTTTATTTAAAAATTCTGGCTTTCATTAATTTCGTCAACTAATGCTCTTAATTGAGGATCCTTAGCATCATGGTTTTTTTCTTCAGAGGTAATTCCCCATTCAGAAACAACTGAATCTTCTAGGGCAATGAATGCATGAGCCCTATTCGCAGGTATCCTGGCAGATTCACCCATTCCAACTATTGTTTCCTCTTCACCACAAATAAATCTTATCTTTCCTTTTACAACAACAAGATGCTCATCATTTGAGTGAAGACATCCTCCCCGGGCATAACCTTTGTTAATTTCTAAAAATGTGAATTCTTTATCACTAGGAAGCAAGTCTTCCACAAGATGAATACTTCCTCGTTTGTCTTCGTGAATTTTCTCAAGTTTTATGGGGGGTTTTTCTCTATTGTAAAATTCCTTAATCTTGTTAGATATAAAAGTTATCTGTTCTGGGGAAATTGCAGGGCCATTAGGCAACCAAAGAACATTATCTGAGATTGAACTTGCATTAGGATAATCTTCATTGTTCCCCTGATTTCGATAAGGTGGATTTCGATGAATTGCGGGCCAACATGGACGAGCATAAATCTCACTAGCTTTCAGGTACTCAATAAGCTCATCACGTTCCTCTGCGAAAATTTCCACCCAAAGCGGGATTTCTCCAAAATTTAGGTCTGTTCTTGGGAAAGCAATTTTCTCAATAGACTTCAGTTCCGATTCGTATTGATTTCTTTGACTAACCATAAGTTCTTTTCGTTCTTCAAGTTTGCGAAATTGAGAAAGAGCCAAAGCCGCTGAAAGATCATTAAACTTAAGATTATATCCGACTTCCTCATGGAGAAATTCCTTATTAGACAATCTCCCAAAATCTCTAAGTCTCCGAATAGCTTCATAGTATTGGTCATCATCAGTTACTATAACTCCTCCTTGCCCACAAGTAACTAGCTTATTCGACTGGAGTGAAAAACAACCCACTTTTCCAATAGTCCCCAAAAATCTTCCGTCCCGATTTTTAGAGCCCAGTGCTCCTGCAGCATCCTCAATAATTGTTAGGTTATTTTCTTGAGCAATTCTTTGTAAGGCAGCCATATCTGGAGCCCGTCCGATAATATGCACTGGGAGAATCGCAGTAGTTTTCGGACTGATTTTCTTCTTAATTTCCTCTGGATCAATAGTCATTCTATCTTTCTCAACATCTGCCAAGACAACTTTCCCTCCAGCCCAACTAACTGCGGTAGCTGTCGCAATCATAGTCATATCGGGAACAATAACTTCAAAATCCTTAATGCCACGAATTATCGCATCCGCTTTCAACGCAAGAAATAATGCCGCAGTTGCATTAGTCGTAAAAATTACATGTTTCACCCCAAGATACTCTCTAAATTTTTCCTCAAGTTCCTTGGTCTTAGGACCTTCATTAACGTACGAAGTTTCAATAACTTCAATAACTTCTTTTAAATCTTCTTTATCAAAACGAGGTTCATTCCAATTTATTCTAGCCATTTTTAAGTTGATTTACAATTCCTTCAATAACTCCTGCAGAAAATTCCTTTTTCAACCCTTCTAAACTTTCAAGAAGACCTTCAACTTTTTTCTCTTTCTTTTGACCTGCCAGTTTTTGGGCTAGTTCCTTACCCAAGTCCAGATAATATTCATCGGATTTATCCTCTCCCATTGGGGCGATTCCTTTCTCTTGCATTTTTTCCTTTAAATCTGCTGCAAGCATAAGCCTAACTAAGTCCTTGAATTTAGTCTTTGGTTCCCAGTTAAGGGTTTTAAGTGCCTTAGAAGCGTCCCCAAGTAGTGCAGGAACCTCTGCAGGCCTCTTGTAATTATCACTAATCTCCACAAAATCCTTCCAATTCAATCCAAAGATATTGAAAGCTTCCTCAAGGAACTCCCTCACAGTATGAGTCTCCTTTGTCGCAACAACAAAATCGTCCGGTTTATCATGTTGCAATATGTGCCACATTGCTTGGACATACTCTTTTGAGAATCCCCAATCTCGCTTAGCATCTAAATTTCCAAGAACTATCTTTTCCCGATTTCCAACGAGAATATCCGCAATGCTTCTTGTAATCTTTTTTGTAACAAAGTTTAACCCCCTTCTTGGAGATTCATGATTAAATAAAATTCCGTTACAAGCAAAAATACCATAAGCTTTTCGATACATTCGTGTAAGATGATATCCTGCAAGCTTAGCAATTCCGTAGGGACTAATCGGAAGCATTGTAGTATCTTCGTTTTGTGGGGGTGGCGAGATCCCAAACATCTCACTCGAAGATGCCTGATAATATTTACATTTCAATTTAAGGTCCTTTATTGCCTCCAAAATTCTCAGAGGGCCTAAGGCATTAAAATTCATTGTGGATTCAGGATTTTGGAAACTAATTCCCACATGACTCTGGGCTCCAAGATTATAAACTTCATCCGGGAGAATTTCTTCAAGAATATTTCTAATGCTTGTAGAATCTGCCAAGTCTCCATATAGTAGATAAAATGGTGACGCAGGAGTTTTTCCATATTTGTCGTCATAAATATCCAGATGATCTATTCTTTTAGTATTGGGAAAACTAGCTCGTCTAACAACTCCACGAACAACATAACCCTTAGAAAGCAAAAACTCTGCAAGATAACTTCCGTCTTGGCCTCCGATTCCAAAAATCAGAGCCACTTTTTTACCATTTATCATAGAAAGATTCGGCGTAATTGGTTTAAAAGTATTATTGCGATTGACCTCACAGGTTATCTGTTTTTCAGAACAACTAACTCATATTCCATTTCTGAAGCCGGAAGGATCCATGAGAAGAATCTACAATAAAATGCATGGTGAAGATTTATCAACGGATTCATAACCCAATTAAGCCCTTTAGCCCGCCCAATTGCGAAATTTATCTTAACCTTTCTAATATTAAACATATCCGTCTTACATCCAACTTCATGGGAATAATTACCCTTTCTAAAATAGTTAAATGTAAATGGTGTGAAAAATCTCACATGAGTTGGGTCATTAAATTGTCCCCATGCAGAATAAAACGGGGTTCGAATTTTTATTACTGCTCCTTTCTTACAAACCCTCCAAAACTCGTGCATCAAGGGAACAAAATTACTGATATGTTCGAGAACATGATTTGCCAAGATTTCATCGACGCTGTTATCTTTAAATGGAAGTTTTTTTTCTAGATCTACAACCTTATCTGGATTCACCTCTGGGAAAGATCACAATTAACGTATCCCTTTCTCTTGTCATTGCCACAGCCTAAGTGTAATTTCATTCAATAAATCTCATTCCATCTAAGGCTCCAAAGGTTCCATTAAATGGTTCTTTGAATTCTTCAACTATTTTAATTTCCTCCGAAATCTCCTGCACATCCCAAATTTTAATCGGGCCCCTAAATCCTTGATAATAAATAAAACTATCCAGTGGAAGGCCCTGGCCCCTTAAACTTTCCACGATCGGACTATCTTCAGTATAAACAAGCTTCACATCCCCATAATTATCAAAAGGATCATCCATCAAGAATAATTGAGCAAATAAACTCTTGGAGACTTTCTGAGACAGGTAAATCGCAGCACCCATCTGGTTGATCTGCCGACCATCAAATGAAGGAATAATGTCTATAACTGCATCGAGACCACTCCCAAAATCAATGAATTCCCCATTAACATAAACATATCTTATGGGGATCCGGGTCTGGATATTATTGTAAATATATACTGCCTCTGGTTGTTTTAACAAATTTCCCTCTAAATTGACAATAATTCCAACAACAGCCGCCTTCCCAGAAGGCAAAAATCTGTCTTCATAAATAATATCTTCAAAAATATAAGATCCCCCACTAAAAACAATCATAGTGCCATTCGCAGTTTCCTTTGTTTGTTTAATATCGTTTGGCATCACAGGGATAGCAGCATATCTATCAAGAGCATCTTCTCCATCGCCACCACCAATCTTTGAGTATGCCGGATACTTCCCCAAATCAGTCTGGTCAATTAGCAGATAATCAACATCCAGAGTTTTAAACATACTTAGGGCAGTTTCTGGCCGAGGAGTAGTTAAGATATATCTTCCAATCCTGTGATTTCCATCATATATGGACTGAGCATGCCCCCCGTCAGCGATAGTGGCCCTCTCGCCAAGTGTTTGAACCCAATATCCGTAATCCCACCAGTGACTAAACACTGCATTTTCATCAGTATTATTCCTAACCCAAGACATTGCCCTTTGCCATTGAGTATTTGCAGAAGGACTAGTATATTTCGCCTGATTAGTGATCCCCTCATAAGAAGTATTGATTATCACAGCAGATACAATCAACCCAATAATCGCCAATCCAATAAATATGACCTTCATAATTTCATCACCACCTTTTTCTCTGGATTTCTTAATAGCAGATATAACAAAATAGGCAGCAGAAAAACACATGAAGGGGGCTATTGTAAAAAACATACGTGTCGTAGATCTCCCAGTAATAATTGATATAAGCATCCATGAAGATACAATGATTAATCCAGGGCTTATCTTAATTCCTCTTCTAATATATTCGCCAAAGAAAGCCCAGCAAAAGAAAGCTATTCCTCCAAGATATACTGCGCCACCTAAACTAAATATGCTGCCCCCATTTAATATGGAGGTAGGAGATATCCGGCTAAATAAAATACCCAGGGTCATAACAATGAATCCGGCCATAACAAGAGTCTTACTCTTAGCGGATCTGATGTGCTTGGCAAAATTTATTCCAATAAACAGAAGTCCACCAACAAATAGGAAGAATAGCGGCTTGCCAGCAATATTAATCCAATCTTGTAAAAATGGTTGCGCATTCTCTGCAACGGTTGTATCAAGCCGGCTACTTCCCCATAATGGATTTAAAAGCCTGTTTAAGATTTCCCATAATAATGAAAAGAAATTTCTTCCAATAAGGGGGAGGACTACCATGCTAGCAATGATGAGTATACCAATAGAATAAAGTATCCTCTTATTATGATTATAATACCTTGAAGAAATTTTATCCCCAAAAGCTATGAGTAAACTATCCACAATTATTATTCCAAATATTGCGGGGACTATTATTCCTGTAGAACTTAGTAAAAATCGATTCAAGAAATATTGCGGGCCAGATCCAAGAATCCACGAAAATATAATACTCGAGGCAACCCATAGGCCATAAAATAGAATTCCCGGTTTAACAAAAGAGTTCCCATGACGGGTTTTAGTTACCCACAACAAGAAAAACGAAATAGGAATAATCATAAAAATAAATACTGCAACACCTGCCCATGAAGCAATAGTAAATGCTGTAACAAATCCAGTTAGTAGGGCATAAATCGAAGTTTTTCCATAAGTTAATTTTTCCTTGTCCAAATATTTAATAGAAAGGGCCAGGGATAAAAGGGTAGCAAAAAAGGCCATAATACCAATCCCCTCATGGTCACTAAATCCTGCCATAGTCCTATATAAAAATGCGGGGGTAAATGCCAGAAATGCAGAGGACAAAATCGCTATCAATTTTGAGTTTGTTAAAATATATGCCAGTATGAAAAATATAATCAGTGCAATTCCATAAAATAGGACTGGAGAAAAAATATTGACCTCTTCTAATGTATACTCTCCAAAAATATTTGCAACTTTCCACATCTTAACAACTACCTGTGGCATAATTTCTTGATGCCATGCTACATTAAATCCCGGAGATCTCATCTCGTCAAACTCTGGCAAACTCCCCTCATTTTCAACAATAGTTTCAGCAACCCTCAAAAAGTAAAATGGATCAAGAGCTAATGGGATCTTCTCCCCGGTTGTAGAATCTGTTAATAAATCCCAATTAGAAAGTCTAATAGAAGAACTCATAAGTAATATAATGATTAAAATTAAAATCGTAGCGACCAATTGATATCTCTTATTCGATATAACTTTCAAAACATCATCCTTGTCCATACAAAATCCTAATCAGCTTTCCTTTAAAACCTTTCTCCCAAGTAATTACATCACCAAAAATGCCAATAAGATGAAGATTATTTGGAATGCATGGATCAAATAGGTAACCTTTCTCTCTGTAGCTCCCTTTCCTAAAACCTTAATTGCCAAATGTTCAAGACCATATATCTTCTTGTAAGGAAGCTTTAGAGTTCCGTCCTTTCTCGGAATCCCAAAAGAGTGTTTCTTCAACCCCCCCCTAAGTTTCAATATAATCTCGAAGAAGTATGGGATAAAAACAATCAATGCAATCTTTTCAAAGTTTCCAAGAATCGCCATTCCAGCAATTAATGCTCCAGTGGAGTAGGTCATCATATCCCCCGGAAAGACTTTTGCAGGGACCTTATTATAAAAATAGAACGCAATCAGTGAAGCAACCATACATAGTCCTACAATCGCCAACCAGGGAGATCCAGTTGCATAAGCGACAAAAGACAAGAAAGACAAAATCAAAATCCCCTGTCCTGCCTCAAGACCATTAAAACCTGCGAGAAAATTATACGTCGTAGCCGCACCTGCAACCGCCAGAGGAATTAAAACAAGTGGAAAAAAGATTCCAAAGTTAACTGCTCCGAAGAAGGGAAGACTAACTGAGCTAGTCCCGGCATTAATAACAACAAGAGGAACAGAAGCAACCAAGGCTAGAACAACCCTAATTTTTATCGAGAGCCCATTATTTTTCCACCCTAGCAAGTCATCAGTTAACCCAACAACCCCCAAAATCAAGATCACACTCAATAGGGCAAAGATATCTAGGGCATTCGCAGTCCCACCAAATAAGAAAGTTTTCAAAGCAACGTAAGATAAAACACCTAAAACAAAGGCCATTACAATAATAATGCCTCCGGAAGAAGCTACATTTCGAGGATGGCCCACCTTATTCATATCTTCCCATAACAAATCAATTTCTCTACATTTTCTAATCCATGTAGGTAAGACTAGTGCCGCCAAGGCGAAGCTTACAAAAACTGAAATTAACAACAGATATTCCATAAATCACCCAATTTTTGTAGCCTTAAATAGCTTACTAAAAGAACATTGGAGTCACATAAACCTCTACCAAGGCAGAGACAAATAGGATTACAATGGCTAAGATGATTAGGATAAGGGAGTCTTGCAAAATTCTCCACATCCTCTCGCCACGAAGATCTTTTCGAATAACCGCAACGGAAATAATTCCTCCGGCTAGGGCACCCACAAAGTATGCAGATATCTCCGGAATCCCATGAATCATGTATCTTAAGAGTCCAATTGGCAGATTAGCTAAACTACTCTTGGCGAAAATACCTATTGCTGCCGCGATTACCGAGGCATTCCAAACCAGGATAAATATCGCACCCGCCCCAAATACCAGCGAGAAGAGAATTGTAAAAATTAAGACATAAATATTATTTGCAAATATCGCAACCACATTATTAACCCCTGTAACCTTTCCAGTTATCGGAATAATTCCATATTGTTCGATACATGCATTGTAATTTGAGGGGCTATTAATCGCGCAGAAGGTTTTAATTTGGAAATTAAAGTTTTGTGGGGCGTGCCCAGGTAAAACAATATACCAGAATGCAAATGCAACTACAAAACCAAGGAATAACCACATTAGGGCACGGATTGCTCGGGAATGTTCTTTTATTAATCTCCCAGAATCAGTAATTTCTACATCTTTTCCTTCTTCTAACTTGATAATATAATACATAAACGGCAAACAGGAGATTACAGTAAAAGTCACAACCAATAAACCAGAGCCTTCACGAAGGACAGAGTCCTTTCCAAAGACAAATGTTACGAGTAATAGAGATACAGAAGCATAAAATAACCCCACAAAAAACAACTCCCAAGGATGCCTTTCGGCCTTCTTTGGTTTTACTAACATCTCAATCATTTTATCGCCTCTAACATCCTAACTTCCATATCTTTTTAAAGTTTTATAACTATATCCTCTCATGATAAAGAAGGTGATAAAGTCGGCAGGCACAACTAGGTTTGACAAAATTCTCGAAGATATAAAATCTATAAAAGTTCAGGGGGCAGAAAATGTCGCAAAAGCAGGAATCAAGGCATTTCTACTAAGGTCAGACAAAAAATCTGCAAAAAAGATTATCGAAACTCGTCCAACTGAGCCCCTTCTTCAAAACGCAATAAAACTACTCCTAAAATCCAAAAGCCCAAAAAAAGAAGCAGATAACTTTCTCAAGGATCTAAAGAAATCTCACGAAGCAATTGCCAAAAAAGGAGCGATGCTCATCAAGAAGAATATGAATGTTTATACTCATTGCCATTCGTCGACGGTAATGGACCTCCTAAAATATGCCAAAAGAAAAAAGAAAAAAGATTTTGTGGTTTACACTAGTGAAGTAGAGCCAATTCTTCAAGGGCATCTTACTGCCCAGGACCTAGCAAAAGCAAGAATCAAGGTTATTGTCTCTCCGGATCTTGCGGCCGAACAAACTCTCAAAAAGTGTGATATTCTCCTATTCGGTGCAGATGCCTTCACACCAAGCGCTGTAATAAATAAAATTGGAACATCAACCCTTTGCAAAATTGCGAAGGATAAAGGAATTCCAAGATTCGCATGTGGGGTATCAAAAAAATTCACAAAGAAAATTAAGGTAGAAAAGCGCTCAGGAAAAGAAGTTTGGGATGAACGAAATAAAATGATCGAAGTTACTAATCCTGCATTCGACAGAACAAATAAGAAACTAGTCTCCGGAGTTATAAGTGAATTTGGAATTCTCACCTATAGACAATTTATCAAAAAGGCTAAAAGTTCTTAAGAAGCAATTAAGCCATCTTCAGAACTTTTCTATATATACTACTAGCAACTAATGCACTTCCAAGATACCACCAGAACCAACTAGATAACATCGGCGGTTCTCCCCCATAAAATCCCCTAATCCAATGAAATAAAATTAGGAACGGGATAAAAGTAACCAATATTTGCTTAATACTAAATGATGCCTTCATCATCTTCATCGAAAGATTAAGAATTTCCTTATTGATTTCTTCCATTCGACAAGTATCCCCTTTCTTCCGACATTCCTTAAGTTCTTTCTGCAATTCTTTCTGACGAGCCTTTATTGACTTTAAATGATCTTGATTAGTAAGGTACTTCATCAAAATTGTCGAGATGAAGGTCACAACTACACTTATAAGAATAAGAGAAATTCGCGGATACATTGTCATATATTCAGTTATCGCCATCTTGTAATATCATGTCTTTTGTTTGTTTTAAACCTATCCACCAAAGAATCCTCTTAGTGCCGGATTCATGTCTACCGCATGTTGCTGTGCGATATTCTGGTAAAGTTGATAAATAATCATAACTGCCAAAAGAATTGCAGTTCCTCCAACAAGTGCCCCCAATAAGTTAGCCACCGAAGCAAGCAGACCAATTGCCGCACCCCCCATAATTGTTAACGGAGTAACATATCTCTTTAGGATACTTTCTAAAACTCTCTCATCTTTTCTGAAACCTGGCATACTCATTCCTGAACTCATAATCTTTCCCGCCTGACTTCTTGCGTCTTGTCCCGAAGTATTGACCCAAAAGAAAGCAAATAATATGGAGAATAGTGTATAGAACAAAACATGCCCAACAGCCTGTAATGCAAAGACCCACCTAAAACTTCCAGTAATAACTGTTTCTAATAATGGTGTGGAATGAATCCAATATGCCAATCCAGAAATCGGTTGCCCATTAACAAATCCTCCAAGGAAAGTTGCCCCGCCTAACCAATTTTGCAGTAATGAGGAAAATAGCTGTAGATTTGCTGCTAATGCCGAAACCAAAATTACTGGGATAACTCCTGCATAAAAGAATTGTAATGGCCACTTAACCCCATGACCTCGAACTCGATCATATGCCAACGGAATCTCCACCTTCAAGCTTTGAGCGAATACAACTGCCAAGAATAGAACTGCAGTAACGATGATCGGGAAGATTGCTCTGGCCGCACCCGTTCCGTCTCCCACAATTACCGAAGCTACTAATGCAAGAACCTTTCCTGAGGCCTCAAAAGTTCCTTGTGGTCCTATGAATTGGAATAACTGTGCAAATAATCTCCAACCAATACCTCCTGCAATGAATAACGAAACACCTGATCCGAAACCCCATTTCTGAATAACCTCGTCCATAAATATAATTAAGAAACCACCAAGACATACCTGGAGTATAACTAGGCCGGTAAAGCCTGGCTCGGCCGCAATACCCTTCATCAGAACATAAACAATAGCTTCAAAGATTACAAATGCAAAGGCAAGTAACTTCTGAAGTCCTTGAAAGAATTTCTTCCCCTCTTCACTATTAGTATCAATATTCAATATCTGCGCACCAACTAACAACTGCAGAATAATAGAAGCCATAACGATCGGACCGATACCTAACGAGATAATCGAACCAAAAGAAGTACCCAACAATACAGCAAGGAATTCAAAACGAGAAAGAGCAGATTCAGTAATACCAAAAAGTGGAATGTTCGCAAGAACAAAGAACGCAACAAGGATCACCAGAGTCCACTTAAGTTTAACGTTAAAACTAACCTTCGATTCTACAGGAGATTTAACCTCCGGCAAATTATGCAATAAATCACGAAGTGCCATGTTTTATGGAGAAGAATTTGTTTTATAAAGATTGTTATCCTAACTAGAGAAACTCGAAGCAGAGGTATCAAACCCATATGACTGGAGACGACTAACAATTAACTCATTTCTTGAAGCAGTAGCGGCCCATCCAGCAACAGGACTAACAGGAGACTCTGCAAAAATTTTAACAGTGTCCCAAAATCCTTCAATTCCAATCTTTTTGGCCAGTAATTTATCTCCTCCCGAGAGCTTTCTCCTATCCCCTTTTTCGAGCATTCGAATCGTTGATTTAACAACAAGGGGGTTATACTTTTCTGCAGTAAGTTTTTCATAAAACCAGACATCCAGCCCTTTTTTAGAGTTTAGATTACCTATGTGGCAACTAGAAGTAGCGGAGTAGTATTCTCCACAAACTTCCAAAACTGCCTTAACTGAATCAACAGGCAATCTCCACGGAGAATTTTTATAGAAATCTAGTACTCTTTCCACTTCCTCATCCTGAGAAATCAGATTAGCCGGGGATCTCAATGCTTGAGACGTAGAATAACTATTAGATCCATAACAAGGAACCCACAAACAATATTCATGATCTTCCCAATTGTTTTTTCTTACTTTTTTCATCTTTTATCCATCACCACAAAATCCCAATATTAAACGGTAAAGATTTTGTTTTATAAGCACTATCGTGGTAGATTGATGGGTATTCTACTTCACTTAAAATAAAAATTTCTAAGAAATTACTTTTTCTTCTCTTCAGCCTTCTCTTCTTTCACACTTTCTTTCTTCTCAACCTTTTCTTTCACAACATGCTGTTTAACATCCTTCTCAACTCCACCGACGATAACAATCTTTCCGCCAGCCTTTTCCATCTTCTCAATAGCCGTCTTAGTTGCTGCTTTAGCTTCGATAGTTGCTTTGAAACCATCTCCACTTCCAAGAATCTTATGCTTCTTCAAGTCGATCTTATCTCCATCTTTATTGAACATGTTTTGCTTAACATCGTAAAGATTGACCTTATCATACTTCTTAACCGCAGTTCTTCGAGAGGTAATACCTTTACTTCCGAAATATCCTCCCTTAGGATCCGATGCAATGGCAAGTTGTTTCTTATGGTCTGCTCGCTTTCCAGTTCCAGCCATACCAAAACCACCCTTACTCCCGTGTCCCTTATGACTTTGCCTGAATCCCCAACCTACAGTTCGAGCCCCTCTGATCCTACTGTTCTTTTTTCTCTTATGAGTTTTCATTACAACATTCTCCCAAGTAATTTACCCATATCTTTATTCCGGCCCAGGATCCCCTTAGGGGCCATTTGCTTGGAACTCTTCTTCAAACCACCAACTGGAGGATGCAAGTGGAAAACGTCGCTATCTTTCTTACCTCGCTTTTCCTTAAGTTCTTTCTCTAATTTATCATCAATCTTTCCATAAGCAACCATGTGTTCAACTGCATTAACCATCCCCATTCGAACCTTGTCCTTTTCATCAACTAAAGTACAAGTGAATTTCTTCCGAAGCTTCAATCTATCCAAGGTTTCATTATCTTTTTTCTTATTCTTAACTTGCCCTGCGATTCTTATTACTGCTATTGCCATTTTATAATCTCAAATCTCCAAGTTTAATTAAAGCTTTCATACATGCCTTTGCAGTGTTAATTGTAGTATTAACTTTTCCAAAACATCGGCTATAAACATCTTTAATTCCTGCCGCCTTCAAAATCTTCTTTAACTCATTTCCAACTACTAATCCAGTACCCTGTGGTGCTGGCATTAATTTAACTCTAACTGAAGAACACTTCCCTTCAACTGCAAATGGAATACTATGTTCTTCATCACACGAACAGTCAAAGCTAGCACATCCTCGAGGAATCTTAACAATATTCAATTTAGCTTTCCTAATTGCTTTTTCTTTAGCAGGTAATGTTTCTGCAGCTCGACCATATCCAATCCCAATATGGCCCTTCCGGTCACCAACAACTGCCATAACTCCAAATGTCAAAACATTTCCTTCCTTGGTCTTTTTCTGAGTCTGTCTAAATGCTCTTCTCTTTCCACCACCAAACTTACCTTTAGCCTGCCCAACAAAAAGAGTATCCTTAGTCAAATTTGGCAATAATAGATCCACAATTTCTGGTTCCATGATTTTTAATCCTGCCTCAAAAACTTCACTAATATTCTTAATCTTTCCAGCCCGAACAGCCTTACCTAATTCAGTTCTAGGAACCCAGTTATCTAATTTCTCCTGCGCTTCCCTAGCAAATCTTTCTTCCCTAGATTCTCTCTTGTATTCTGGTCTTCCTCTTTCATTTGCCTTAAAATTCTTATCTGCTTCCTTAGATACTTCAGCATCTTTCTTTGCTTCCTTAGCATCAACTACTTCCGCCATTTCTTTAAGGTTGTCATCATGACTAACTTCTTTTGTTTCTGGCTTTCCAGATTCTACTTTTGCTTCTTTAGTTTCCGTTGTTTCGATTTTTACTTCTTCTGCCATTTTATTTCAACTTCTCCTTTACTTTACCAATCATTGCCTTCACATCGTCCTTTAAATGTTCTCCGTTAAGTCTTTCTTCCGAAGGGAAAACCTTTTCATCCGCACTAATTTCTAATCCTCCATCGATCAATCCCTTAACAACCGAGAATACCCTAGAACCCGATAAAGTTCTTGCCATTCCAAGGTCAATAATGAATTTGCCCTTTTTCAGTTTCTTTGCCAATAATAGTCCAGTTAAATATCCTGCCGGGATAGATTTCAAACTTCCGCCAGCCTTTGCATCCCACCCATTTTTCAAGAGTTCTTTTGATGTAACGCCTGCAATAACCTTATCTTGTGCCTCTGTGCTTTCAACAGCTTGGACTGTAAAATATTTGTTTGTTCTTCGTACGACTATTCTTGGAATTCCAGATTTTAGCAAGTTTAGTCTCAACTTGTAATCCGTTTTGTTTTCTCTTCTCCTTCGTTTCATTGTTCTTAGTCCCATGATTATTCCTCCATACTCTCCTTTAAATGTCTTTTACTTTTGAACTTTCTAGCCCGAATTTGCTTTCGAGTACCTCTGTATGTCTCCTTATCCACTTTTCCAGTCTTCAAAAGATGTTTCAAGAAAGTTCTAAGTTTTCTAGTGATTATTACATATTCCTGTTTTCTAACATTAACTTTCTTTTTCACTTTTCCAATTCCTCTTCGGTGTTTTCTTCGTACTATTTTCTTTCGGCCCTTTATTTCCTTAATCTGGATTGCTCCAGACTTGTGAAGGTCAAGGATATCCTGCCTAGTAATCGCTTCCTTAATCTCAGATAAACTTTCTTCGGAGAATAGGATCCTATTCTTTCCAACCTTCAAAACCTTAGATGCAAGAGCCCTTTTCTTTGTTAAATTCATTTCTTGCCCCCTTTCTCTTGGGGTACACCGAGCGGTGCTGACTCCCTAGTTTTAGTTTCCTTAAAATCTGCCAATTTCTTATATCGATTCAAGATCTTCAATTTCATTTCATTTGCCTTCTTGATAATTTCTTCTCGCTTCTTCTTTCCGATACTTCCAATCATAACTCCTTGACCTTTTCCAACTGTTTCCAACTGTTTCATATTTTCAACTCTCACAACTTCAAGTCCCCCAATCATTCCCTTGGATGCTCCATCAGCTCCCCATCCAATCTTAGGCCTCTGTTGCTGTCCCTTCCGGTTCAATCTAATCTTATTGTGTCTTCCCTTAGCAGCTCTCCACTTTCTATTCTTCTTAACAGTACTTCCTAACTTGATCTTCTTGTGCCAGTCTCGTCTAAAGAAAAGCGGTTTCTTTCTTGCGGTTTTTGTCGTTTTTTCTGCTGCCATGTTTAAATTTTCCTCCCTGGTTTTTCTGTAATAAATATTCCATCCTGGAAGATTCTTCGATCTCGACCAGTCAATCTCGTTGCCTTCTCCAAATTAGCTGCAGTCTGTCCTGCTGCTTCAATATCTGAGGATGTAACTGTGATCTGGCTTCCTTTTATATCTACCTTAACATTTGGCAAGACCTTAGAGGTTCTTTGGGTTGTCTCTCCTAAAAAGGATTTAATTATGATCTTATCGCCATCTGCCTTAACATTCATTGGAAAGTGCACATTCGCAACCTCAAGAGTGTAAACAAAGTCCTCACCAATCCCTTTGATCATATTGTTCAAATGCGCCCAAGTTGTTCCCATCATCTTCAATTCTCTTCGAGTAGCGTTCTTTGCTGAAAGCTTAATTTCCTTCCCAGCAATAACTAAAGAGATATTCGGTAAGTCGAATTCCCTAACTAATTCCTTGCCATTACCCTTAACTGTTACTTTTCGATCGGCCACAGATACCTCAACTCCTTCCGGAATCTCAATAACCCTTTCGACATTCTTTTTCATTAGTAGAAATACGCAATAAGCGTTCCTCCAATTTTGTTTGTATAAGCTTCTTTTTGATCAAATAATCCCTTATTTGTTGATACAATTAATGAACCGAAGTTTCTCGAAGGTAAGAATCTTCTCAAATATTTATCAATATCTGCAACACCTACATAATATCTAGGTTTAATTGCCCGACATTCATTTAATTTTACAATTTTTACTGTAACACTTTTTTCTTCTTCATTAACTTCAAATTCAATGTGGCCTTTCGCCTTCATCATTTCGAATAAATTAAGTAAAACCTTAGAGTACTTCCTAATTACAAGTTCTTTCTTTTCAACTCGTCTTGCATTCATTATTTGATTCAATCCATCTGCTACTATATCTTGTGACATTTTTGTTCCTCCTATGAATATTTCTTGAACCCTAGTTCAACTGCTAACTCTCTGAAACAGTGTCGGCATAAATTTAGATTATATTGGTGAATATGTGCCCCGTATCGTCCGCAAACTTCGCATTTCTGAGCAGCGACTCCAAATTTTCTTGGCTTCGGCTTATTGTGCTTTAGAAATTTCTTAAGCACCGCTGGCTTATTCTTCAATTGCCTAGTTATCTTTCTCCAATCACTCGCTGTCATCTTCTGTCTCCGCTTGCCCTTTCTTCCGTTTCATAAGAACTGTGGTTTTAAATTTAGTTACAAGATAATCTATAATTTCCTGGCTAGTTACTACGAGCCTTCGAGTTTTACCTCTCTTAACTTTCTTCTTCTCAACGGACTTACCGGGCCTAGTGAAAACTGCAGTGATCTCAAGACCCATAATTCCTACTTCTCGAATATATTCCATCCCCGGAATTTCGATATACTCATGGATTCCAAACGATAAGAAATTATTTTGAATTTGTTTTTCCTTTAGTGTATTGTCAATCGCAGGCAATAATTTCTTTAACATTTCTAATGCATCTGCCCCCCGAAGAGTAACCTTTGTTCCAACTTCCATTCCAGGCCTAACGCTCCACGTCGGAATTCTTTTTGTAGCCTTGACTCTTACCGGACTCTTACCACTCAATTTTTGTAATAGGATAAATCCCTTGTCTAACTTCTCTCCTGTTCCCCCGATATTCAGGATAACTTTTTCAAGCTTTACTTCTCGCATTTTATTATTATTCAATTTCGGTTTTGCCATTTCTTGTTCCATTTTATTCAATAACAAGAAGAGTCTTCAATGGTAGACTAACTTCTCCCTTCTCCAATTTAACTACAATATTCTTTCCACGAACTAATTCTTCAAATCCTTTCAACTTACCCTTCTCACCCGCATGTTTTCCAGAAATAACTTCGACATTCGCACCTTCCTTCAATGGCAAGATTTTTGAAATTTTGTTTGCTTTAGTATCTAGAACAACAGAGTCACTAACTGAAAATTTCTCTTTCGTAATTAGATTTTGGCCATCTTCTAAATTAATTTGAACCAAATCTTTTCCAAGAGTTGTTTTCCCAGAGATCTTAACAACTTTCTTTCCGGCATCGCTAGCAGAAATTTCCTTCAAACTGAACTTTCTATTTACAATCTCTAATCTATAATTCAATTTTGCTTTGTCTAAACTCAGAACATCAAAAACCTGAACTGGGAAATTTTCATCTTTCCTAACTTTGTTATTAACCTTCACATCTCCATTCAATGTCATAAATCTAGCTTCCTTCCGAGTTTTAGCAATCTTCAAAACGTCCCGAAGTAAGAAGAGTAAACTGATTCCCTTGGATGTTGCGTGGCTAGGCACAGCTATGAATGTAGATCCTTTTCTAGGAACTGGCCATGTTCTAGGCATTTCACTTTTCTTTACGTGTCCCATTTTATTTTTTTGTCTCCGTTTTATTTACTTTAACTTTCTGTTTTTCCTTACCTTCCTTTACTTCTTTCTTAATCTCATTTGTTTTGTCCTTAACCTCTTTACTCTTTGACTTCTTCATTCTTCGCGAATCTTCTAAATTTAATCCCATGATCTTAACCTTTGATGGGTGAAACCAAGTCTCTACTTTTTCTCCACCTTTCTTAGCTCGTTGAGCACCATCAACTTGAATCCGAGTATTCTTAACATCAACTTTTCCAACTTTCCCCAATTTACCATTAAACTTTCCTCGCATAATCTTAACTTCGTCGCCAGTTCGAACTTCGATAGTCCTTCGTCCATGTTTTTCTCGAAGAGGTTTATCCAATGGTGAACCCATTAACTTTCTCTTCAAATGGTTCGGGGCATTAGCCACATACTTTCTCTGCTTTCTTGGTTGTTTACTTGCAACCCACGATTTATTGAATTTTGATTTCATCTTAATAAACTATGCTCGCGATTTTCGCGACCTCCTTCCATCTTTCCTGAACTTCTCTTGCAACTGGGCCCTTGATTTGGGTTCCTTTTGGATTCCCTTTTTCATCTTTCAATAATGCTACTGCGTTATCCATAAAACAAACTCTCTCTCCAGTCATTCTCTTCCAAGGTTTCTTCTGCCTAACAACAACTGCATCGAAAACTTCTCCTTTCATTTTAGGGTCTCCTTTTCTAACTGAAACTTTAACCCAATCTGCAATCTTTGCATACCCTTGTCTTCCTTTCTTAGTTTTACCATGTTTAATCGAAACAATCTTTACGATTCTTGCTCCACTATTGTCTGCTGCGTCTAGCAAACTTCCAATATTCAGGCTCTTAGTTGTTCTAGCTGATACTGCTTTCATTTTTTGCCCCCTTTCTCTTGGGGTACATCGAGCGATGCGACATCCTTTGCTTTAATTAATTTTGAAACAACAAAGTGGATCATCTTTGAAATTGGCCTTGTCTCTGCAATCTGGATTAAATCTCCAACAGCAACATCATTTTTCATACAGTCTGGCAATCTTGCATGAAGTTTAGTTTTACGCTTTTCATATCTTTCATATTTAGGAACCCTCAACATTCTTTCAAATTGGATTGTGACTCTTCCCGGAAGCTTCTTGATAACAACTCCATCAAAAGTTCGTCCACGCATCTTCAACTTCTTGCTACCGTGAATTGGGCAAAATTTATCGTTACAACTAACTTTGCCGACCTTGTCCGCTTTAGCGGATGTCTTCTGGACAGGAGGTACGCCCTTGGGTGCTTTTTTTACTTTTTTTGTTACCATTTTATTCATTAATATTTTCCCCATCAAATCCTAAGTTCACCAGGATTGGTTTGATGTGGCCTTTGTGATTTCCTTGTAATTCAATGACTTTGTTCTTAACTGTACCGCCACAAGCTCTTTTCATCTTAAGCTTTTTTGCGATATCTTTTATGTCAACGCCGTCGTCGAATCCGCTTATCATGGTATTTACTTTTCCGAATCGACGTCTTTCAGTCTTAACGTCTATTTTCTGCTGAGTCTTCGCGATCTCACCACAGACGCAAGCCTGAATAGGCAGTCCACACTTCGGGCAAATATCCACTTTATTTGTTCTCTCCCAGTTTAGTTTGATTGTTGCCCTTTACGGGTACGCCTTGGTGTGTCATAGTTAGAAGCCGCGCAATTTCTTTTTTAATACTTTTCTTTTTGGTAGGATTCTTCAATAACTCAATCTTCAAGTCTCTTAACTTGTTTGTCATTTCTTTCTCACTTAGTTTCTTATTTTCTTTTGCCATTATTTTTTATCTCCTTTTTCTTCTTTAACTTCAACTTTCTCTTCCTTAACTTCTTCTTTCTTCTTAACCGGTTTCTTCTTAGCAGTAGTTTTTCTTTTCTTCTTAACTTTCTTAACAGTCTCTTCAACTTCTTCGAAAGTTGCATTCTTTTTAACTTCATTCATGAAATCTTCGTCGATTGTAATTTGATCGTGAACCTTAATTCCAGGAGCTAAAATAGCAACCTTAATTCCTACGATTCCTTGTTTTGTTTGAGCAACAGCTTCCGCTCGGTCGACTACACTAGCTGCATCTCCGGTCTTTTTCAAATATCCGAATGCAAATCTCCATCTTCTAGCTCTGTCACTAGGCAATTTCCCAGATACCCTTAGTTCTGCACCCAAAGCTCCACCATTTTTGATTCTACCTAATGCCCTATAACTTGAAGCCTTATATTTCATAGCTCCAAATCTTTCAAGAGTTAATGCAATATCATCTGCGACTAGTTGAGCGTCAAATTCTGGATGGGCAATCTCTTCGATATCAACATGGGGATTCTCCATCTTAAATTTCTTTTTCAAAACTTCTGTTAATTGAGAGATCTTTTCCCCTTTCTTTCCGATAATCCATCCAGGCTTATGTGTCGAAACAACAATCTTCTCTCCAACAGGAGTATATTCAATTCTAACTTTTGAAATCTTTCCCTTACCAAACATTCGTTTTATGAATTGCTTAATACTATATTCTTCCTTTCTTACTCCAACGAATCTTTTTTCTTCCATTATTTTTTCTTCTCCTTATTTTTAGTCTTAGTTTTTCTCTCAACCTTTGTTCTAACTTCTAAATAAACATGTGTTCTCTTTGCTCTTCTTCCACCTCTTCGAAGAGGTGCTGCGGCCCTATTTGACTTTGCGATTGTGATAACTGGTTCATCCACACCATTAACAACGGCATTAGCACCAACTTGCTTTACAACTTCTGCAATTGCTGCTGCGGCATTCTTTGGGAACTTTGCTCCTGCAACACCCTTTCCTTTCTGGTGTGCAACTTCGAGTCCGGCCATATGGACGGGTCTCTTACCCTTCACGACTTCCTCAAGCATCTCTACAGCCCTTTCAGGAGTCTTACCCTTGATCATTTTACAAATAGCCTTAGATTGCTTAGGAGAAATCTTTAAAGAGATTCCATTAGCAATTGCAGATTCTTTCTTTTCTACTTTTTTTGGCTCCACTTTCTTTTTCTTTTCTTCAGTTTTAGGAGTTTCTTCCTTCTTAGTTTCAACTATCTTTTTCTCTTCAATCTTATTACTTGTTTTAGATTCTCCCATCTTTGTTTCTTTTTCATTAACTTTTTCCATTTTCTTTTCTTCTACCATTTTATTTCACTGACCTCGATGCACTGGACTTTGTAGCTCCAACACCAGCACTACCATGTTTAGTTTGTTTTCTTGTAGGGGAAAATTCACCAAGCCTATGACCCAGCATTTCTACAATAATGTCTACATTGATATACTCCTTACCATTATATACTCCGATCCTCTTTCCAAGCATTGCTGGAACAATCACTAACGCCCTATTATGTGTCTTGATTGGACGGTTCTTTCCAGAACGCTTTTCACATTTCTCCACAAATTGTTCAATTATATCGAAATTTCTTAAGATCGCTCGTCTTGGTCTTGCCTTTGCTAATTTTGCAAACTCCCGAGTATCAAGAACCTTAAGTTCTTCTTCTTTCTTACCTCGATAAAATTTATCTCGGCTCCTTTGTGCTAATTGTTCTGCCATTATCTTTTCTTCCTCCCTGTTCTTCTCGGTCTCAATAAACCAACCTTCTTACCTGGTGCTGCATTTCTCTTAGCGATCTTACTCTTCATTCTTTTACCTCGTCCAGATCCGAAAGGATGATCAATTGCGTTCATCTTTACCGCAGAAGTTCTCGGCCATAACTTTGACTTTGCCTTCTTAATATAAAACTGTTTCCCTGCTTTCAAAATTGGCTTATCAAGCCTACCGTCTCCTGCGATCTGCCCAATAGTTGCTCGGCAGTTAGAATCGAATTTCTTTACCCTCTTAGAAGGCATCATAATGCTAACAACACTTCCTTCCTTATTCATGATTGTTGCTTTATTTCCACCTGTCTTAACAAACTTTCCACCATCTTTTGGCTTATGTTCAATATTAAAAACCGTTGTTCCATTCTTCAAACTACCTAAGATTGCAACATCCCCTTCATTATGTCTTCCAAATTCAATCTTTTGTCCAACAAACATTAGGTTTGCAGCATAATTGTGAAAGACCTTTCCAGCCTTATTTACAAATCGTGCAATAGGTGCACTGTGACCTGCGGATGCAATCAAATTAACAACTTCCCACGCACCATTCAAATCTGCAAGATAACCTGGCTTAACTGCCATAGCCTTCTTTCTAACTCTGTAAGTTAAACTTCCCTTTCCCCTTCGCTGTTGGATTATTCTCTTACCCATTATTACATCAACCCAAGCTTAGTCGCGACATCGACTGCTGGAAACTCCGGATTTAGTTTAACATAAGCAAGCTTCTTATTCTTCAAGGTATGCGTTCTAACCTTTACAACCTTCACCCCAAATAAGTCTTCAACTTCTTTCTTAACATCTAACTTAGTTACTGCCCTATCAACTTCAAAAACAAGAACATTGTCTGCCTCGATTTGCCTGACTATCTTTTCAGTAGATTTCACTTTTTCTAAAATAATTGTTTTACTCATTTTTATTCCCCCCAAGTTCGCTAATTGCCTTTTCACTATAACATGTGATTCTTCCTGGCTCTCCATTTGGTGCCAAGTCTTTAACTTCAAGATCCTTAACATTTACAACTTCGATTCCTTTTCGCTTCATTTTCTCATCACTTGCAACAACGAATAACAATCCTGCATTAGACTTATATTTTCTACCCCTCATCTTTCCAATTCCTGCCCGGATAGATTTTTTCTTCAAAACTTTTTCAAAAGATTCCCCAAAAACTTTCTTCAGAGCAACAAGGAAATCCTTCGTCTTAGCTTCTAAAATTGCGGAATCGAAAACAAATCCAGATTCAACCTTCTTACCATACTTAATCTCTAAACTCTTAGCATCCATAGTTCCTGCCAAAGCAGAATTGAATGCAATCAAAAGTTCCTTTTTGTTTACTTTCTTGAATAAATTCTTCCCCGCTCGTGGAGCGTGAGGTCTTCGACCCCCCCGGGTACTAGAAACTGTAGCACCAATCCAATTGAAGCTAGCACCGTGTCGAGACATTATCTTTCGAGGAATTCTAGATATTCCCTTACCATATGTTCCTTTCCAATCATGCCTTTTCTTCTTAGAGATACCTGAAGCGGAATATTGTGCACCCGCACCTTCTTTAGCTCCGTAAGCTTGAGCAAAAACACCTTTCTGAGTCTCAAATACTTTAGCCAAAATGTCCGGCCTAATCTTAGCACTAAATCTCTTAGGCATGCTAATTTCTTTTCCTTCCTTTCCGTCTTTATTGATTATTTTTGTTTTCATTTTCTCTTCCTCCGATAAAGTAGCCAATCTTGTCCAGTATCCATCATAGTTAATCCACTAACTGTACTATTGTCTGGAGCCACCAGGTGATCATCTCCTCCGACCCGGGCATATAAAGAACATCCGAGGCTTCTCGCAATAGTCCTCACTTGTTCAGGAGTATAGGTGCCGCTTAGTGCAGCCATACGATTCAGTCTCTTTTCTGGTGCTCCCTTATCATTCTCACAAACAATTGTTATTTCTCCCCCAACATCAACTCGAACCCCTCGAATAGGTTCATCCGTTGCATCAAATATTGGGCTCATCTCAAGTCAAGCACCTCTAACTTTTTCTTCTTCTGAAACTTACTTGGCCTCATTGCCTGTGTGATAACCAATCCTCTCTTTTTAGGGCCTGGAATGGATCCTTTCAAAATCATATACTCCGTCTTAACATTACCATACTTATGGAATCCACCATTACCATTGATATCCTTCTCGCTGATTTTACCAATCTGCAAAATTAAATTATTATAAGCGATTCTATTGTGGAATCCTGTCTGTCCTGCTTGTGGTGCTCTGAAAGTAACTCTGGATGGGTGCCAAGGTGCAAGAGAACCCGGTCTTCTTCGCCCCTTCTCAGATTTATGATCCTTAAGTGCAATACCAAACCGTTTAACAGGTCCCTGAGTTCCAAAACCCTTTGTAACTGCTCGAACATCCACTAATCCTTCACCAAAAACTTCACTTACCGAAATATCCTTTCCAATCTTTTCCTTAATAAAATTGATTTTTTCCTCATTTGAACCGGATAATCCCATCTCAATCATATCGGGTTTCTTCTTACCGATCCCAGTAGATCCAACGTCAGAATAAACCAAAACCCTCACATCATCAAAATCTGCTTCATCACCAAGAGTTTTCTCAGTTTTTGAAAGTTTAACGTTCCTCTTTAATACCTTATCATTAGAAACAACCACATCTTTTAACACCTTATTATTTTTATAAAATCGAACAGAATAAATCTTAAGCACCGGGCACTCAACAATTGTCGCAGGAACCACAATCTTTTTGTCTTTTGTCATGGAGTGTTCAGTACTGTCCGCAACATGGGCAGAAACCATTCCAACCTTATAACCAATGAAACCCATTAATCCAACACCCTCCTTAGAAAGTGGTTTCCAGTTTACACTAGGCATAATTTTCTTAGCTCGAACCCTGGGGTAGAACTGTAGACTTCCACTGTGTATTCCGTTGTTATCTGTCATCTTATTGAGTATAGTTTCAACTAACTATTTATTTTATAGTCAAGCAATTAGCACATCGCTATCGTATCGACCTCAACCAAGGCCAAAATTCCCAATCCAAACATTTAAGTTTTGGATCCGTGTAAAAGTACTGAGAAATTTGGGTATTTAAACCTTTTCACAAGAGGGTTTCCATGAAAATCTAGGATTTACTTAAATTTCATAAATCTCCCAAAAATTAACTGGGCAATCAAGAATCCCCCAATACTGAATACCAAATCCCATATAATATCTATAAATTCTTCAACGAATAGTGGATGGCCTCCAAACGCAAGGAGATATTCAGTAATCTCAAAGACCACGTTGATTATAACCCATATCCAAATCCGAGTAGGAAATAAGAAGAAAAAACCAACCCCTGCAAAAAAATGGACAAAACTCCAATAATTTATCCAAATCCAAGATCTAACAAATATATCCTGATTCAAAAAAGCCACAATTTTCGGAGGGATAATTGCATCCACAATTTTATCAAGAAGCGTACCTCCAGTTTGAGAAACTCCCACCATAGTTTAGATAAGAAATCCGCCTATAAAAACATACCTCAACTCTTAAAAACCTATTTTTGCTTATCTATTTATGGCGATCAAAACCCCCAAGTTCCTCCCTGGTGAAAAAGGTTATATTCCGAAAAAGGAAAGAACTGCTGCAAGAAAGTCTTATGAGAAACGAAAAAGATCTACCTCTAGAAAGAAAGAGATGTCTATAGGAAAAATTAAACCGGGATCGAAAGGTTATAGAATTGGTAGACCTACAACAACCACACAAGGTGGAAAAAAATATCCAATTTGGAAATTCCGAAGAAGAATTGGAGAAATTTACGTCTCAGATAAAGACTCCGACAAGGAAGAAATAACTGTGAAATTTCTGAGACTCGGAGGAGTAGGAAATTATAAGCATCTAATTCAGGATGCAGATTTTCAGTTGCAATGGGCCATTAGGGAACAAGAACTTCTCATGACTCAAGAAAAATGTTATTTATGTAAAAAGAAAATATCAAAGACTGCGGTACCAAACCTTTACCATCACGATATGTTCCAAAAGCGCGCAGATCTTTTAGAAAAGGCGGAGAAGGTCCCTCCCCAGGTTGCATCCGGAAAACTTAACATCAAACAAGGATGGGAAAAGTTCAATCAAATTCTCGAAGGAGGGAATAGATATTTCATGTCTCTTAAGAACACTGTCCTTATTTGCGCGGCCTGTGCAAAAAGCAAAGGGCTAAAGAACTAATGGAAGAAAAAGCTTGGTTTGTATACATTCTAGAATGTCAAGATGGTTCGTTTTATACTGGAGTAACAAATGACCTAGATAAACGTATGAAAACTCATGCCGAAGGAAAGGGGAGCAAATATGTAAATCGAAAGGGATTCAAATGTCTTCTCCGCTCAAAAGAATGCACCGACAAATCAGATGCACATAAAGCAGAATACCAAATCAAGCAATTACCAAAATGGGAAAAATTGGAATGGTTTCAAAATAACTAAAAAAATTAAGCAACAAAATTTGCTTCACTAACCTTATCAACGCCATCTACTGTTGCGGTCCTTGTAAGGACCCCCTTTCTCTTAGCCAACATCCTAACTTCTGCAGGCTTTAGTTCCGCCATATTCTCGGGATAAACAATGCCCGTAACGTTAATTGTATGATTTACTGAAACTTCTGTCCAATCTGTTCCGACATCAAAGAATAATTCCCTAAGAACTTCCTTATTCGTGGTCTTCAAGGTACAAAAATCGGCTTTAGGTCCTTCTTCACTTGCCTTCCCTGGCTTTCCACTTGTTGGAGCTTTTGGCTTTATCTTCAATGCAAAGTCATCTCCCTTAAATGAGAGTGCAAAAAATGCTCGAGGAAATCTTTCCATTAGATCAAAGATCTCTGCTGGTTCAATTTTAGTATCAATCTGTAATTTTCGCACTCCTTGAAAGTTTCCTGCTTTTTTTATTTCGAATTTGATTTCATCCCGTAAGTCTGTTGTTGAAACAATAACCCCCTTTACCTCAACTGATCCCGAAACTTTTTCCAAGCAATTTTTTACTAAGAAGTTTGCATATTCTGCCCCTGCTTTCACTGCCCACTTGCTTGCCTGTTTCTTTCCACTCAAAAGATATTTATTTTTATACTCCCCTTTTCCGAATTTTAAAAAATCCGAATGAACTTCTTCATCAAACACTTCATCAAAAATTTTCTTTACAACCATTATCAAAATAAATCGTCTTCCTTTATAAAGCTTTATAAATTCCTTCGCCATATAAATAGTATGGTAGATAATCAGATTGTAAAAAGAGGTTTTGTGGCGATTTTAGTAGCAACCGTTTTCGTTCTAGCATTCCTAGTGCTAAAACCAATTATCATTCCGATCGTATTCGGTCTATTATTTGCGTATATGTTTGATCCCATTTACAAATCAATCAACAAGAAGTTAAAAAGAAGAAATCTATCCGCATTTCTTTTAATTTTCGGAATCATTTTAATCCTCGCAATTCCTATCGTTTATTTTGCACCAAATCTTGTAAACCAAACCTTCGAGACTTATACTGTAATTCAAAAAGTTAATTTTGCCGAACATCTAACAAATATTCTTCCATCTTTGTTTGACGCCGATGTAGCTACAGCGGTTGCCGCTAATTTAAATAATATATTTGGAAAAATCTTCACCTCATTCCTTAATCAATTTACTGCTCTTTTTGTAAATCTCCCGAATATCTTACTCCAATTTGCAGTTTTTCTTTTTACCTTCTTCTTTGCAATTCGTGATTCTGCAGAACTAAAAGAATATGTTTCCAATCTTTCACCCTTTTCCAAGGCCACAGAAGCAAAATTCCTAAAAGAATTTAGGGGAATAACAAATTCAATAGTATTTGGCCAGGTCCTTATCGGGATTCTCCAGGGTCTTGCCTTAGGTATTGGGTTATTCATCCTCGGAATCCCTAAGGCCCTTGTACTAACCGTAATAGCAATGATCGTCTCAATCATACCTGTTTTGGGATCGTGGCTCGTTTGGCTCCCATTGGGACTTATTCTATTGGTCACAGGAAGTACCTTCTCAGGTATATTCATTATGCTATATGGTGCAATATTTGTTTCCACAATAGACAATTTACTGAGGCCTTATCTTTTAGCGAGATCTTCCAATCTTCCTGTTGCACTGGGAGTTATAGGAACAATCGGAGGCCTATATCTATTTGGAATAGCAGGATTAGTTCTTGGACCATTGATTCTTGCATATGGCTTGATCCTAATTGACTTTTACAAACAAGGAAAACTTAACGAGCTTTTCAAAAAGTAATAGAATAATAAAGAGGTGAAATTTGGTAAAACTTAAGATAAAAAATTTTGACTGGTTAGCAGGAAAGCCGGTAGTAATTTTAAATAGCGAGGCTGCGCAAAAACTTAATGTACATGTTGATGATAGGGTAGAACTTTCATATGGACATAAAAAAATCCAGGCAGTAGTAGACATTTTCTCAAAATTAGTTACAAAGAATCAGATAGGGTTATCAAACGAAATTCGTTCAATTTTAAAAACAAAAAAAGGGTGCTGTATAGAAGTTAGTACTGCAGATCTTACTGAATCAGGTTACCTAATAAGGAAAAAATTATCTGGAAAGGATCTCACAAAAGAAGATCTCACAACAATAATTTCCGAAATTGTTCATAACAATCTAACTGAAGCAGAAATCGCCTATTTTGCATCAGCAGAAAAAATTGAGGGATTGTCAAATAAGGAAGTAATCTATCTTACTGAGGCAATGGTAAAAACTGGAGTAAAATTAAAATTTAAACAAAAAATAATTGCAGACAAACATTGTATTGGGGGGATAGCGGGAAATAGAACCACTCCAATCGTTGTAGCAATTTGTGCGGCCGCGGGACTAACACTTCCTAAAACCTCCTCCCGAGCGATAACTTCTGCTGCAGGAACTGCAGATGCAATGGAAACCATCTCAAAGGTAGAATTTTCAGAAAAAGAAATTAAGAAGATTGTGAGTAAAACTGGAGCATGCTTGGCTTGGGGGGGTTCCCTTGGACTTGCACCTTCCGATGATAAAATTATTCATGTTGAACGTCTCCTAAACCTCGATGTTGAGCCTCAACTTTTAGCCTCAATAATGTCAAAGAAAATAGCTGCGGGTTCAACCCATATTTTAATTGACATTCCCTTCGGAAAATCTGCAAAGGTAAAAACAATAAGAGAAGCAAAAAAACTCGGATTGAAATTTAAAAAGCTTGCAAGACATTTCAAAATTAAACTTCAAGTAGTTTATACTGATGGTTCACAACCTATCGGGAATGGTGTTGGGCCAGTACTCGAAATGTTAGATGTTCTATCTGTTCTCCAAAGAACCCTCGGATTCCCCGTAGATCTGAGAACAAAATCCATATTCTTATCTTCGGAACTCATGAAGTTATGCGGAATAAAAGATGCGAGAAATAAAGCAAGGGAGATACTTGATTCTGGAGAAGCATATGAAAAGTTTAAGGAAATAATAAACACCCAAAACAAAAACAAAAATTTCAATAAAAAAATAAACTCTCTTCCTCTTGCGAAAATAAAAAGGGTAATCAAAGCAAAAAGATCCGGAAAAATTACTCACTTAGACAATAAAAAAATCAATCTCCTCTGTAGGGTTCTTGGAACTCCAGAAACGATTTCATCAGGAATATATCTGCATAAACACGTAGGAAAGATCAAAAAGGGAGAACCAATCATGACACTTTATTGCGAAAGTAAAACAAAAATCAAAGATGCCTTAAGATTCATCAAAGAAGCCAAACCAATTATTATAAAATAGTCGCTTTCAAAATCTTAACTTCTTCAAGTGGCCTATCTTGAGCACTCGTAGCAACTGTCGCAATCTTATCTACAACTTCCATTCCTTCGACAACCTCTCCGAAAGTTGGATGTTTTCCATCTAAGAAATTATTATCAACCAAATTAATGAAGAATTGACTCGATCCGGTATTTGGTCCTGCATTCGCCATAGAGATTGTTCCCCGATCATTCTTGTTTCCTCCTGCATGTGTAAACTCGTCCTTAATATTTGGAATACTCCGATCTCCCATTCCCGTCCCAGTAGGGTCTCCACCCTGAATCATGAAATTCGGAATTATTCTGTGGAAGATAACGCCATCATAGGTGCCCTTCTCAACAAGCCCCTCAAAATTCCCTGCAGTAATTGGCATGTCTCCATATAACTGAATTACAATATTTCCGTGGTTAGTTTCAAGTTTTACTTTTGTTGCCATATTATTATCAATATTCCCAAACATTTTGGTTACGAATACTGTAAAAGCTACTACAAGAACTACTATTAAAAAGATTGCTACTGTCTTGTTTTTTAGAATATTTTTCATTAATATCTCTATTTAATCAAATTTAAAAACCTTCCCCAAAAACATCAATGGTATTGCAACACATACCAACACTTAAATACTTTCGGGGATTGGTATGGTTATGAAAGATTATAAAGTTCTTAGCCAATTAGGATTGAAGGCTCGATGGGCAAAGCAACATGATAAGGTATACTCTCATATTAAAGATAATCATTCAAATTTAAAATTAGAAAAAGCAAGACTTATTGGGAACATAATGGGGGATGGATGCATAACTTCGATAGAAAGTCATAATAGATTTCCACGTCACGACATAAAATTCTATCCCGATGACTTTAACATGGCTAATATTTTTATGAAGGATTTTGAAAAACTTTATCTTAAGAAGCCAAAGATTAAGGATGCAGAAAATTACTATAAGGTTCTTGTTTCTTCAAAACCTGCATGGGAAGATTTAATCAATTTAACCGACTTTACCTCTCTTAATTGGAAATTTCCAAAGAAATTATTAAAATCCTCCGAAGAAAAAGTTGAATGGTTAAAAGCTATATTTGATTGCGAAGGTTATGTGGGGAAAAGAAGAATTCAAATTCAATCAATTAGCAAGGAGGGAATATTTTCTATAAAAAAACTTCTTGAAGAATTAAAGATAAAATCTTCTATATGTGTCTATCAAAGAAAAAATCCGCTGTGGAACAAAAACTATATCCTGACAATTTTCGGAAAAGAAAGGCTTTTAACCTTCCATAACCTGATTGGTTTTAGTCATACTAAAAAGCAAGAAAAGTTAAAACAAATTGCCGGTGTGCCAGAGTGGTAATGGAGCGGTCTCGAAAACCGCGCCCTATGGGCTCCTAGGTTCGAATCCTAGCACCGGCGTAGACAATTTTAAAAACCAAAATATGCTTCGATTATCATTGCCCACATCGCATAATGGTATTGCACTGGCCTTGAAAGCCAGGCCCTTCGGGGCATCCCGGTTCGATTCCGGGTGTGGGCGTTCTCGGAAGCGAACCTTCGATTCAGAGCAATTAGGTCTTTGATAATCTCATTAATTCCAAAGACATGATTGGGAATAGGGTGTGGGCGTCCCAAATATTATAAACTCTCAAAACCTTAATCAAACATGAAAAAGAGATTGATATTCACAGCGTCTGCTGTTTACATATTCTTAGCAATTCTCTTAGTTTATTTTATTACAAAATCTAATTACGAGTTCATCGGATACACCGTAATAGTCGGCCTCCTATTTAATGCAGTACTCTATGCGAACAAGCATTACAATTTCCCCCTACTTGGAATTTGGCTAGTCGCAATTTGGGGGGTACTTCATTTATTCGGAGGAAGCATTTACATTGGGGGAACAAGACTTTACGACCTAATCCTGATCAACATCATGGGACCACCATTCTTCATCCTAAAATATGATCAATTTGTTCATGCATTTTGCTATTTCGCATTCGCCATAATCGTTTATTATATGCTAAAGAAGCACATGAAACCAAAACAAACGGTAGCCTTGATTACCTTCACAATCCTCGCGGCTGCAGGAATCGGAATGTTAAATGAAGTAATAGAATTCGGAATGGTCATCTATGCTGGAGCCGCAGAAGCCGTCGGAGGATATTACAACACTGCCCTGGATATGGTCTTTAATTTCATTGGGGCAATTATCGGGGCATTTTATTCTGGAACGATTTTAGATAGAAGTTAGATTCCCTATTTCAAATACATTTATTAATCAATTTTCTCTATTTTATATCATGGAAAAGGGTGTGAAGATATTGGCTATTTTGATGGCACTATTTATTGTTCCCTTGCTCTTATTCTTTTTAATCCAGGGGAACCTAGAGTTTACTGGATATGGCATCGGAGTTTCATTTTTAGTCCTTTTAGTCTTCTGGTTAAACGAAAAATACAAATTTCCTCAAATATTATTATGGCTTTTCTCCATAATGATTGTTCTTCACTTTCTGGGGGGGATAGTCTATATCGGGGGGACAAGATTATATGATCTAATGCTAATCAATCTAATTGGAGAGCCTTATTTTATATTGAAATTCGATCAAGCATTTCATACTTTCTGTTATTTCATTGTAGCAATTATTGCATATTATATCTTAAGGAAACATGCGAAGAAAAGCACAAGATATAGATTAATGATTTTTGCAGTACTCATAGCTCTTGGAGTCAGTTTACTAACTGAAATGTTAGAGTTTGTGATGGTCATAGTAGCAGACGCCGCAGAAGCCGTCGGAGGATATTACAACACCGCACTTGATCTCGTCTCTAATTTAATTGGGGCAGTCCTTGGTGCAATTTATGTGAGGACTTTTATAGATAAAAGGTAATTAATCAAGAACTCTTCTTTTCACAACTATCCTCATCATTTAGATAGTAATCCAGACAAAGCTACGAAGGCCTCATCTTCTCTGAACCGCAAAGCCAACTAGACCTCACAATTCTAAAACAATTTAATTAAAAATTATTTATCCGAATAATGAAGCCAAACCAGCAGCAGATTCCTGCTTAGGTTCTTCTTTCTTTTCTTCTTTTGGTGCATCACCCGCAGGTGCAGCAGCGCCACCAGCAGCCGGAGCCGCAGCAACACTAGCATTCGCAAGCTTGTCAGCAATATCTACGCCAGATAAACTAGCTACCATTACCTTAACTTTCGCTTCGTCAACCTCAGCGCCAGTTGCGGAAATAACAGCTTTCAGATTATCTTCGTTGATATCCTTTCCAACTTTGTGCAACAAAAGAGCCGCATATGTGTATTCCATTTTGTATTTATCCCAAGAATTAACCAAATAGACTAGCAAGGCCCGCAGCGGACTCTTCCTTTGGTTCTTCCTTTTTAGTTTCTTCTTGAGTTTGAGTTTCTGCAGGTGCCGCTTCAGCCACAACTTCCGGCTCCGGTTCCCCACTAATTATTCTACTAACAATTCCTTCCTCAGCCTTAGCCTTCCCTAAAATCATATCCAAAGTTTCATTATTCACAATTCCTAAATCAACAGCAACGGCAAAAGCTCTACCATAATCATATTCTAGGGTAGCAACCATTCCATCAATATCTATCTTAATATCTGCATAAACCTTCTTATCATCCCCATCAAATGCCGCAACAGGTTCAATACCTACTTCAAATGGAATAATGTCTAACTTTGCCATAATCGAAGCATGAGCCTCACTGATCACTGCCCCCTCTTTAACGATAACCTTATCCTGCATAACTGCGATCTTACCATCCTCCACCTTTGGAGCTAAACCAACTGCACTCAAGGCGGAAATATCCGGACCAGGCAATAAATCTGTTGGACCTGCCTTAACTTCAATATCGCTTGGAGCAATTTGTCCTGCCTTAGCTTTTGCCGGACTCTTCTCATTAGCAAGAATACCCGAAATCTCAAATGCATCAGCATCAGAAAATAACATTGCAGTAGAATCATCAACATATGGGATCAAATCATGCAATTCCTTTATTCCACAATGATCCAAAGCAAAATTAACTAAACTCTTCTTGACAACCTGTACCTTCGCTTTACTTCTCAATTTTTTCTTAATATCTTGAAACTGTGCGGATGGCAAACTCTTAATAGAAATAACCATAACCGTCTTCTTCTTCATTAGTTCTGCAAGTTCCTTTACCTTAGCTTTCTTTGCATCAGAAACGTGCGTTTTAATCCCCTTCTTTGGTTTTGGTTTCTCTTTCGGCGCTTCCTTAACTTCTTCTGCCTTTGGCTCTTCTACGGAAGATTCCTTTACTTCAACAGGAGTCTCTGGAGATTCCATCTTAGCCTCTTCTTCAGTCATCATTTTTTAGCTTTGTCCAAAAATTTAATTGCCTTAGTCATAGTAAACTTAACCATTACATTCTTGATATTATCATTTTGTCTTGGAAGTTTTCCAGTTAATTGCTTTAAAACAGATTCAATATTTGCAACTATCTCTTCGTCAGACATCGATTCTTTTCCAACAGGTAATTTAATACTCATTTCCTTATTTTTTATCCTCAGAACTGCCTGGACCTTTTTAGTCATAGCCTTAATAGTTTCATCATCCTCTTTAGTGATAATTCCTGCCTGGGGAGATGGCATCCTTCCCATAGGGCCGAAAACTCTACCAAACTTTGTAGCAATCTTACTCATCATTGGAGCAACTGCGATAAAGAAATCATATTTCTTAGCAAGCTTCTTGATATCCTTAAGTTCCTTATACTTTGGAAAATCAAGTTCAGTAATTGTATCAACAACCTTGGATCTCTTAGTCAGGAATGCAGCAACCTTTTTCTCACTTGGGTGTTTAACCGTTACAAACGTGTTTAATGCTTCCTTCCGAACATCAAAATTCTGAAGATTCACAATTAGATCAACTGTCTGATCGAACTTCCTTTTAGGTTCTTTCCTTAAATCTTCTAATGCTTTCTTGATTTCCATGATACTTGAACTGTTAGAATTAACACAATCTTTCGTGTGTCCGGCGTAAGCCTGCTACTAACAGTAGTATTAACTTAGCGAAATTTGAGTATTTAAAGCTTACCCCGATAAGGAACCACACCACATAAATCCTTATAAAATGGCCATCATAAAGATATTTATGGAATTAGTTGCTTTATTATCTACTGGAAAAGGCTCTTGGGGACAAGTTGCTGGCCTAATGCAAAAGGGTGAGTGGGAGAAAGTTATAATTGTTGGAGCGCCATTCGCAAAAGAATTCATGGTTCACGGCATTCCATTTGATTTCATCGAATTCGATCCAGATAAACCTCTAATCGCATTAAAGAAAGAGTTAGAAAAGAATCTTAAGGGAAGACTTGACGGCTTAGAAGTCGCAATTTCAATCGCATCCGGGAACGGTAAAGAACACATGGCATTACAATCCGCCCTTCTAAGTCTGCCTGTTGGTGTTAGGTTTACTGCATTGACAAAGGACGGCGTAGTATTCTTGTAAGATGATTGAATCAGCGCCAGATGATGATCGGCAAAAGATTTTAGATAGAATTTATGAGATTGAAGCTGAAGGCTACGTATTTCTTGTTGATACTCATGAACCGGTTTATATTCCCGATAGAGTAGCATTGCCTTGTGGAAGAATTTTGGATGATTCAGAATTACAGATTGCATTAAAAGATGAAGGATCCAAACCCTTCCTAAGAAAAGCACAAGAATTATCTGACTTATACTTTGCAGAAGGATTGGAAGACGAAAGGCACGAATCATCAACTTTCTTAAATGATGAAGATGAAGAAGCGGCCATAATGAAATATTCCAACCGTGCCTAAACCTTAACAATCTTTAATTCAGTCCCTTCCCTCGCCAACATAATCACACAACTCCTTTCATCCTCTGCCGCAATTTCATATCCGTCCAATTCTGCCGCAATCTTCTTAGCATACTCCTTAACATCATCAAACCAAGGCTGTTTATCATAACCCATCCTATCTCGAGCATAACCTACAGACATAAATCCTTTTATGTGAACAAAGTCTGGTTCAGCTTTATTAATCAGCGAAACATATTCTCCGACATTCTCGTCGGACATATTCGTTAAATTCTTGAATTGCTGATCCTCACTTCCGGGCTTAACAAGAGTCAATCGAATAACTCGCCTTACCTTGTCCTTAAGCGAACGAACAACATCTAATGTCTCATTAAACTTCTTCCATGCATCAACCTTTGTTGAACGATGCCAAATTTTGAAAAGCTCTTCATTTGGAGCATTCGTAGAAACTGTAATTTGTGTCGGCAACGAATCTTCATTAGCTAACTTCTGAATCGCTTCAGGATTAAGTCCATTAGTTACCAAAAAAGAAACTGCCTCACGCCGCCTTATCTCACTAATCATCTCGCCAAGTCTTGGATAGATTGTCGGTTCACCGGATAACGAAAATGTAAACATATTAGGATTAATTGCCTCCTCAAATTTCTTTTGATCAATTCCTTCGCGACCCTTAAAACCCATTAACAACTTTTTTCTAGCTTCAATAATTACATCAAGAATTTCAATCGGATCATCAACTCCGGGCAAATCAGTTCCCAGATTTATCTCAATGGGCCTCCAGCAATGCAAACACTGATTCTCACACCACATCACTGCAGGAGACATCTGACAACATCTATGAGACTTAATGCCATAAAACTTCTCCTTCCAACAGCAACCTTCTCCCCTTAAAGAATTCTTAGTCCAACGACATATCTGCACTGCACTAGTCTCCCCGACAAGTGCATAATTCATTTTCTCGAGAGTTTTCTTAAATCCTCCACAAGATTTTCGTTTTGGATTCTTCCTAGCCATAGAAATTAACCTCTATGACTCTTTATAATATTAATTAAAATAAAAAATTAAAAGTTTTTTGTTTATCTTCTTTTTTTCTTTTTAGTTGTCTTCTTCTTAGCCGGTTTTCTTTTAACCGCTTTCCTCTTAACAACTTTTTTCTTTACTGCTTTCTTCTTAACCGGTTTCTTCTTAGCAGAAAGTTTCTTTTTCCTTTTTTCCATCTCAGTTAATTGCTTCTTAAGAGATCTAATCTTAATCACACACTGTTTTGGAGTTTTTGGTAAAGCCATATCACACACCTCATTTAGTTAGAGTCATAAGACTCAAAATATCAACAGCAATGTACTTTAAATACCTTTCCAGAATCTCTAACAAGACTAAATTATTCTAATAAACCAAAAGAACATAAGAAGCAAGAATAGGAATAGAATTGCATAAGTTGCAACCTTAAATAATCCTTTTGCAAATTTATCTGAACGAGTTATTGACAAGATTGTCAGATAGAAAAACCTTCCCCCGTCGAGCATTCCTAATGGCATCATGTTGAAGAACGCAACTAAGAGGTTGATAATCATTACCCACCAAAGCAAATGATAAAAGAAATATACAAAGTCTCCATCCCACGAAGGAATGTAATGGGTGGACGGTTCTTTAAACTTCATAAATCCTGAAAATAATTTTTGAATTAAGCCTGTAGGAACTGCCCTTCTAAATCCTACCCCCATATATGCTCGTGATGGATCTGAAGGATGTTTGTCTAGGATCATTTTATAATCATTTCTAATCCCATCCATTTCTGTAGTGAAAGTTACTTCATCTCCAGGATTTTTACTCTCCAGGAATTCGCGTAAACTGTCCCCGTCCAAAATCTTTACGTCGTTTGCTTGAACTATCGCTCCCCTAAGTCCTACCCTTACTGCCGGCGTGTCTAAGTAAACAAACAACTCGCTCGCATTCATTCGTAATTGTGTTGCGAGCCCCTCATCCAAATAATAGGTTTCATTTCCTGCTATGACTGCAGTTAGATTTCCCTCGTCGATAAAACCACTAACATTCGCTAAAGGAATACTAGATGTAGCATATGTATTGAATATATATCCTCCTGGAGAAAATGAGGCTGCAAAGAACGCAACATATAGTCCATAGAATATCAGTGCAAGGACTACATTAGCAAAGACTCCTGCCCCAAGAACCGTCATTTGTTCAAGTTTTCCTTTCTTCTCAAATTGATTCCGATTCTCCTCAACAAATGCCCCCAGGATTGGACCCAGGAAAACTAATCCTGTAGATTTGATTTTTATTCCAAATCTCCTCATAAAAATTCCATGTGAGAATTCATGTGCTACTGCAACAATTGCTAATGCAACAATAAAGTATGTGAAATAGAATGGGGGAAAGAAACTTTCCATTCCAAACAGCTTAGGGAAGTAAGGAATCAATGGGGCTATCGGTGGAGCTTTGATATACTGCATAATATCTGGTCGACTAACATAGATCCAAAGTGTCTGTCCAAGCAACCAAATAATCCCTGCCATCAATGCAAGCCCAATCGCTACAATAATATATTTCAGGAAGCTAAGCGTCTTTTTCAAATTATCTCCCACCCAATTTATTGCCCTAACTCCTAACTGGGTCCTATACATAAATATGATCCCCTCTCGCTTCATCGCCCCCGTATTTCTTTTCTTATATAAGAAGAATGCAACGAATATAGAGAATATAACTAGGAACGCCAAATCATAAACAACAAAACTCACCATTAAATGAAGTATCAAAAAGAGTTTTTAAGATGTTTGGTTCAAAAGAGACCTTGGAGCCTTCTTCAATCTCTCAAAATGATCTTTTCGAATTCTATCTAAATCCTCTGGGGCCAAATCGTCAGCCTTGGTATGACAATATCCTAATGAGGTAGGTTGGTCAAACTCTCCACAAATTTTACAATCATATGTTGCAGTACCTTCCCGGACCCGTACCTTCAAAACATTTGGAAAGTAATGTCCACAAGAATGTTTGCCTTGTCCTGGCCAGAAAGGCCCTTTCAAATTTTCAGTTAATTCGTTATCCATATTATTTTTTGATACCTAATTTAAAAAGAATTATCGATTTTCCCATTATAATATCCTGCCGGATCATAACAAGGATGAGAATCTGATCGCAAATCTCTTAATAAAAATCCTGTTCCAAAAGTCTCCAACGATTTACCACGATAAGGAACTTCAGATCTTCCAGAAGATTGTAATCTATCAATCGTACTTTGAGGAATTTTCCTTCCAACAAGAACCCTAAAAGCATCAATTAATCCCTTTAACATTTTTACTCCAGATCACTTCTTTCTCACTGGCCTAAAATCTTTCTTCCCACACTTTCGGCATCGTGCCTTACCAGTAAGAATCTTTGAAGACTCAAGCTTCATCTTGTGCTTACAGCCCTTACAAACAAATGCATTCTTATACAATCTGTTTTGTGCTGCAAGGATTTTAGTTGCCATAGTATATCATCAGAATTTTGGTTTTTAAAGTTGTTGGTTTATGGGACAGAATTACTACATTACCTTCTTCATCAACTTCTCGCCTTCGATATCCCAGTATTCTATTGTTCCGCTTTCATTAACTACGCCTTGTAAGTCCTCGGGGATTGAAAGATCAAAGTTTTCAAAGCTTTCTGAGTCCATTAGGCTTGCAGTCTCTCCTGCAATTGAAAGAACCTGTGCCTGTTTCTTATCAATCATAGGAACTTCAAATTTATCATGTCCTGGAACAACCTGAACTTTTTTCTTACCGGTCATTGCTGAAACAGCCTCAAATCTAACTTTTGCGTGTCCATGCTTTCCAGTTTTAGAAGTATCCATCTTCTTAACTTGGTGTGCTACTCCATCAAGCATAAGGTAAGTACCCACCCTCATTTCTGTTGCTTCAATAACTTTTGCTACCATCTTAACATTTCAAGATTCATTTGCTTTATAAGTTTTTGCCCAAAAGAGAGTATACAAATTTTTTTAAATGGAACTTCTCTTGATTCGACATGGTAGGATTTGGAATTGATCTAGCACTTCAGAGAACTCAAGAATTACTCTCTGAAAAACCTAAGGGTTTTGAAAAAATGGTCGAGGAAATTCATGGAGACTATTTAGAACATCGGGAACTAATTCGTGCCGAAGCAGAGTGTTTCCCAGACGTAAGGCGGGCTCAATCTGAATATGAATTTCTCTACGCAAAATTTGATGCGGCCTTAGTCTAAGCCAACCTCTAACCACCAAACTTAAAAACTCACAATCCCCAAAATTCTTATGGTTACAGTTTCAAAAAACGATTTTATTAAATTAGAATTCACCGGAAAGATAAAGGGCACTGACGAAGTCTTTGATACAAATATTAAAGCGGATGCAGAGAAAGCCGGAATGGATCTTAAAGATATTAAACCATTTTCTTTGTCTATTGGAAATAAGATGCTTCCTACCGGATTTGATATGGATCTTGAAGGAAAGGAAATGGGAAAGAATCACTTCCTGGAACTTCAACCTGCAGATGCATTTGGAAAAAGGAATCCCCAACTTGTAAGGATGATCCCAACAAAACATTTTCATGAACAAAAGATTGATCCTCAGAGAGGAATGCAACTGAATCTTGATGGGCAGCTTGTCAAAATACTATCAAATTCTGGTGGACGGACACTTGTTGACTTTAACAATCCCCTTGCAGGAAAGGTTGTAACCTACGATTATAAGATTCTTGGAAAGATTGAAGACGAAGCAGAAAAAATCAATGCATTACAGGATTTTTTGATTAGGAAAAGATTCGATTTTGATCTAAGTTCTGACAAAAAGAGTGCAGTTTTCAAGGTTGAAAAACAGTTCGAACAGTTTATAGAAATGCTTGCTCCAAAATTCGAAGAAATTCTTGGAATCAAGATAAAACCTGAAGTTGTTGAGGCAAAAGAGAAACCTTCAAAGGATGATTCTAGCGGACCAATAGAATCTAAAAAAGAATAAGCATAAACTCTATCTCATAAATCCTTAAAAAGTCAGATCCTATGAATCTTCTATGGAAGAGATCATGAAAAAAGAGGAGATCCGAGAGGTACAACATTCACAATCTCCACAACCGATACATTCTCATAATGCTAACGCTGAAATTGATCGTGAACTGGAAGAAATCCTAAAAAAACAAGCTGCGAGAATAAAGGTTGTTGGTGTTGGTGGCGGTGGAGGTAATACTACTTCACGAATGCGCGAAATTGGGATTAAAGGAGGAGAAATCATTGCAATCAATACTGATGCGCAGGATCTTCTTTATGCAAATGCCGATCAAAAGATCCTTATTGGCCGAGAGATTTCGAAAGGGCTTGGTGCTGGAAGCAATCCCAGAATCGGTGCTGAGGCGGCAAAAGAACAGCAACAAGATATTAAAAAAAAGCTTCAAAATTCTGATTTAGTATTCGTAACTTGTGGGCTTGGAGGCGGAACCGGAACCGGGGCCGCACCTGTTGTAGCAGAAATTTCAAAAAAACAAGGGGCCCTAACAATTGGAGTTGTGACATTGCCTTTCACTGTTGAAGGAGCAAAGAGAATAGAGAATGCCATGGAAGGCCTAGAGAGAATGGAAGGAATCGTAGATACATTAATCGTAATCCCAAATGACAAATTACTTGATCTTGCGCCAGACTTGCCACTTCCAACCGCCTTCAAAATAGCCGATGAAATTTTAACAAATGCTGTTAAGGGAATCACTGAGCTAGTAACTAGTTCGGGTTTAGTAAATCTTGACTTTGCAGATATTAAGGCAGTTATGGCAAATGGAGGAGTTTCACTAATTGGGATGGGAGAATCAGATTCTAATGATCGAGCAATGGAGGCAGTAGAAAAGGCATTGAACAATCCGCTTTTAGATGTCGATATCAAAAACGCACAAGGAGCATTAGTTAATGTTATTGGGGGAAATAATTTATCTCTTGAGGAATATAAACAAGTTGTCCAAAAAATTGGAGAACAACTATCTCCAAATGCAAAGCTAATCTCTGGAGCTCAAATTTCCAAGGATCTTGAAGGCAATCTAAAAGTAATGGTAATCATCACTGGAGTTAAGTCTCCCCAAATCTCTGGAGAGAGACTTCCAATAGAAACCGTCCGAAGAAAAGAGATGGAAGGCGAGTTAGGAATAGAATTCTTTGAGGAATAATCTTAAAAACCCTACACACTTATTTTCACCATGGTAAAGAAAATTGCAAGGAAATTATCCTCACAATATCATAAGTATCTTAGGATCTGGAGACTTCTAAAAAAGCCGTCAGTACAAGAGTTCAAATTGATTTCTAAGGTTACTGCTTTCGGTCTATTAATCATCGGAGCAATCGGTTTTGCAATATCTGTAGCAATAAAGACCGTGTTCTAGAACTCAAATTAATTTTATCTAGTGAAATGTGTTGTGCTTGCAGACTCAGTAAATGGATGCCCTGGAGCATTATCCGCAGCCTCACATAATGCCTTGTGCATTGCTAATGAAAACCTATCATATGCCTCTCCAGTAAGGGTCGCAACCCTTAATGCTCCTTCCTCAGAAAAAATTGAAGGAATACTTGGATCATAATTTACTGGGCCACGGTTAATTATCATACTTTTCCAAATTTTTTTAATTATATAAATCTTCCGAAATATACAAAACTTTAAAAAGCCATAATTTTTATTATCATTATCTAGTTCTTCGAAACTTTGAAGACTAGCTGGAGCAAAATGGTAATAGGAAATGATGACGAATTTGACTATCTAGACGATGAAGACAGCGAGACAGCGGTAGTCGATGCGCCGATAATTAAAGGTTCAAAGAAAGCTTCACTAACTCCTGAGGAAGATGTTAATGAAGAGCCTGCAGCTGAGCTTGCAGAAGAAGAAAAAGAGATTGAAGAGAAGGCGAAAGTTAAGCCGAAAAGAGAATTTGAATCTGTAATTTATGTTGTAAAGGTTACTACAAATAAAGAAGATAAAGCTCTTGAGATGATTGCTGACAAAGTTAACAAAAAGAAAGTTGGTGTTTATGCATTAGCACGGCCTCATGGATTGAGAGGTTATGTTTTCTTAGAATCTCCAGATCGAGAACATGCAGAAGAAGCAGTTTTCAATTTACCTTATGTAAAAGGAATTATTCCCCAGGTTGTTACGTACGAAGAGATCAAGCAGATGCTTGAGCCTGTAGCTGCAGATATTAAGATTGAGAAGAATGATATTGTAGAAATAATCTCCGAACCTTTCAAGAAAGAGAAGGCAAAGGTTGTTAGGGTTAGCAAGGATAAGGGAGAATGTGTTGTTTCACTCCTTGGAGCAGCAGTTCCGATACCAGTTACAGTTAAGCTTGATAACGTTAGAGTAATTCGAAGGGAGGAACTTGAAGAGGAGTAGATTTTTAAACTCTGATTCTTGAAAAATAAAATGCCACTAATAAAATTGCTTGTTGAAGGAGGAAAAATGTCTCCTGGTCCTGCCGTAGCTCAACAGCTCGGACCAATGGGAATAAACATGGGGAAGGTTATTTCTGATGTTAACGAAGCAACTTCTGAATTTAAAGGAATTACAGTTCCAGTTCATTTAAACGTCGACGCTAAAACTAAGGAATTTACAATTAAGGTATTATCTCCACCAACTTCTGAATTAATTAAGAAAGAGCTTGGTCTTGAGAAAGCCTCTGGAGAAAGGTTAAAGCTTAGAGTAGGAAATATGGCAATTGAACAGGTAATCGCAGTTTCAAAGACTAAGCATGCAAGTATGCTTTCAAATGATTTCCTTGCAACAGTTAAATCAATAATTGGAACTTGCCAAGCACTTGGCGTATTAATTGAGAATAAGGAATCAAAAGAAATTCTTGAAGAGATTGCTGAAGGAAAATATAAGACTGAAATTGAATCACAGAAAACTGATATTGACCCAGAAAAACGTAAGGAACTTGATGCTTATTTCACAGAGGTAGCAGATAAACAAGCAGCTATCCAGAAGGCAGAGGCTGAAGAAAAGGCTGCCGAGGAAGAAGCGAAAGCAGCTGAAGCAACTGCAGCACCTGCTGAAGGTGAAGAAGCACCTGAAGAAGAAAAGAAAGAATAACTTTATTAATCAATAAATCACCTCATAATCGTGGGGCCATGGTCTAGCCTGGTATGATTCGAGGTTTGGGACTTCGCGACCGCAGTTCAAATCTGCGTGGCCCCATATCATAGTCAAACACGAGGATTTGAACAAGGTTCAAGTCTGGGTCGAGCGTTTAGGTCTCGACGATAAAATGGTCAACGAGACCTGGGCGCAAGTTGCACCCATTACATTCAAAATGGCAGTAAAGAAGAAGAAAATCGGAGCAGCCGGAAGATTCGGCGCAGGATACGGAAAGGTAAAGCTAAAACTTATAGCTGTTGAAGCTAAACAGAGGACTCGACAAGAGTGCCCTTTCTGCAAAGGCAGAGCAAAGAGACAAGCAAAAGCTATCTGGCTTTGTTCCAAATGTGGGAAGAAATTTGCAGGCGGAACCTTCCACCTAAAGGATTAAATACTCAGAAAATTCAAAAATAACATGGCAACATACAAATGCTTTCATTGTGGTAAGAAAATAAAGTCGGCAGACCTAGATAAGAGATTTGTTTGTGTAGAGTGTGGTTCCCGAATTTTCTTTAAACCTAGATCTAAAATGAAAACTGTGAGTGCAAATTAAGATGGCAGAAGAAGATAATACTCCAAAAGAACCAAATATGGGAAATCCCTTAGCAAATCTTGATGAGGAGACTCAGCAAAAGATCCAAGAGCTTCAGATTCTAGAACAAAGTTTTCAACAGTTTTTAATGCAAAAGAATGCGTTTTCTATGGAAGCAAATGAAACAGATTATATTATTCAGGAAGTCGAGAAATCCGAAGGAGAGATCTCCCGAATTATTGGTAACCAAGTTGTAGTTAAGTCAACAAAAGAAAAAATTCTTGAAGAAATGAATCACAAGAAAGAACTTATCGGTACAAGAATGAAATCCATCGACGACCAAGAAAAAGAATTCTCCGAAAAGATCCAAACTATCCGGGACGAAGTAATGAAAAAGATTCAGGGATAAATTTCTTAAAATATTTACTTGACCATATAAATCTTTAAATACCCAGCAATATCAAATACAGTATGGTATTCGAGAGGTTCAAAAAGATGATGGGAAGAGATGACGAATTTTCATCAGAATTCATTGAAATAGACATGGACTCAGAAAAATCTGATTCAAAAATCTTGATAAAGACATTTGTTCTAAAAACATATGAGGACATCAATCCAATTTTAAACGCCTTAAGAGAAGGTTATACAATAGCAGTTATTGATATCAAGACTTTGAAATCCAAGGATGTAGTAGAATTGAAGAGAGCAATTTCTAAGATAAAGAAGACCGTAGAGGCATTAGAAGGTAAGATCGCAGGATTCGGTGAAAACACTGTAATCGCAACACCTTCAAAGGTTTTTGAAATCCAAAAAGGTGCAGTTGAAGCTCCGCAGCCGAAAAACGACGAACTTGAACGATTTTAATGGTAAAATTAAGTGACTTAAATCTAGAAGAAATTTCTCAAGAGGAAGTTAGTAATCGTACTTTTCTCGGACAAGCAACCGGGATGGGTCTTGGTCATTGTGTTTGGTTGGGAACTCGCCATGGGCCGAAAGGTTTCCTTGATAACGTTCGATCTTATGTGGTTCATGAGCAAGGCCCAGCTAAGATGGATGTCACATTCTATGGGGATCCAAGCGATAAAAGTACTTAAAAACCCAGATTTTCTTCCTAATTTATGGAAACTCCAGTGTTATATATAGAGACTCGGAAAAAGTTTAATTTAGATGACATAGACTTCTCTATCTTGGATAAGCTCCCTGGGAAAACAATCTCCATTGCAGCGACAGTCCAATACCTTGATATCGTACCAGAAGTTAAGAAATATCTTGAATCTAAGGGAAAAACGGTCATTATCAAAAAGGGCGCATTTTATGATGCCCACGTTCTGGGATGTAATTCGGCTGCCTTTGATAAGAATGCAGACACACGTGTTCTAATCACTGATGGAAAATTCCATGCAATAAACAACGCAATCCAACTTCAAAAGGAGATATATGTATTTACAACAAGAACTCTTGAAAAAGTTGGGCAGGAGGATCTTGACGCACATAAGAAAAAGACTATGGGAAAACAAACTTTATTTTTAGCCTCCAAGACTGTCGGCCTAATTGTCTCCTCAAAACCTGGCCAGAATGTCAAGTCAATACAAGCAATAAAAGAAAAGATTAAGAAATTAGACAAGAATGTATACGTCTTTGAAGCAAACAACATCAATATCGCTGAATTTGAAAATTTCCCAGAAGTTAAGATCTGGGTAAATACTGCATGCTATGGTCTCGCAAGGGATAATAAAAAGATTGTCAATTTATCAGATATCTTAGAATTTCTTTAACCCCTTACCCAAATTTCATTACACTATATACTTCTAATCAGAATTGATAAAAATTAAATCTTTGCAATCGCAAAGACTGTTTTAAGAGCTACAATGATTGTAGCTGGAATGAACAGTACAAGCAATGAGGTCAATACATTACTCAATGCAGAAAGAATTGGGCTAAGATTGGAAATAAATATCAAAGTATCATTTCCCATCCCACTAACAATTACCAATGCCAAACTTGCAAGTAGAAAAGTATTAGAATCTTTATCTCCAACATTCAAGAAGCCCACAAACAGACCAAGGACAACTAATACTAGATAAAATACTCCTAACGCAGACTTAAGAGTTTCGTGAAATAGTCCCAAGATCACAGCTAAAACTACACCAATTAAAAAGGCATATGCTCCGATAAGATTCTCTTTTGACTTCACCATTTTTCAATTATCTCTTCAAATTATAGGCCATTCATGTATTTAAATCTTTCTTTAACACCGACGACAACCCCAAAAAGTGGACAAAATAATATATTCTCTAGAACCGAAAAGTTTATAAGTTGGTGTAATTCCAGAATTACAACATGGTAAAGAGATTAGCAACAGTCCTTGGATTATTTGCACTTTTAGTTCTAAGTCTAGGAATCGTTAGTGCTGCTTCATTATCCCATGACAATGTTGTTGGAAATGATTCTACTGTTAACCATGATGATGGTTCTTTCGAGATAACATTTGATTTGAATAATTCAGGTGTTAATGCAACTATCGACTGGACTGCTTCTACTGCCTCTCAGGGAGCAATCCTTGCTTTCTCAAAAGACTCAATTGGTAACGGAACTGCAACTACAGTGACCGAATCTATTACTGCAACAATCTCTTTCGCTAAACACCTTTCTGGAACTATTGAAGGAATAATTATAGCAGATCCAAGTGGTGCAGGTTCTAACGAAGAAATCTCATTCGAAATTACAATTAATGATAATGCTTCTATCGAAGTTATTCAAACTGGTCTTTCTAAGACTGCTAATGGTACAGTTACTATAACAAATACAGGTAATACGGACTTAACTGGAATTACCCTTGAATCCTTTGCCGATGCAGATTTTGAAGTTGCATTCGGAAAAACTACATTTAATCTAGACGCAGGTGACTCAGAAACAACTGCGATTACTTCAACTAATACTGGTGATTTAAGCCTTGGTGATGACGCTACATTAACAATAAAGGCAGCACATGCAGATGCTAATGATACAACTAGCATTTTGATTCTTTCATCCTTCTGTGAAGATGAAAATAATGGAGACTTGAATGTAGAATTAAGAAATATCAACATCGATGAAGGATTCGGAGATGATGATGCTTACTGGTATCCTTTAGACAAGATTTCCTTTGATTTGGATGTTGAGAACGAAGGAAGCTGGGACGTTGAAAATATTGAGATTAAGATTTGTTTACTTGATACAGACAGCGGTAAATGTGTTATCGATGAAGATGATATGGATTTAGAAGATGATGATTTTGATTTAGATGAAGACGACGACGTAACTATTGTTGTTGAATTCGAGGTTAACCCAAGAGAACTTACTGACGGAAACAATGATTATATTCTATATGCAAAGGCAATCGGAAAAGTTGACGATTCAGACAGCATATTTGACGGAGATAAAACTTGTAGCGCTGATTCAAAAGAGATCGAAATTAGAACTAATGAAGAATTTATCATTATTGATAACATGAATATTGTTGATTTAACAAATCCAGATGACGACGGAAAGGTTTCTTGTGGAAGCAAGGCCCAGATTACTGCGGATGTTTGGAATGTTGGAGATAGTAAAATTGATGAGGATAAGATTTTCGTTGAGATTTACAGCAAAGACTTAGGTATCAATGAAGTTATCGATTTCCAAGATATTAGCTCCTTAGATAGTGAAGAATTAAGCATTACAGTAGATATTCCTGAAGATTTAGAAAAAAACTTCTATGGGATCTTATTCACAGTTTATGATGATGACAATTTAGAAGAGAAAGATATCTATGAAAACTCTGAAGACGATAACGCGGAATTCGATTATGTAATCGAAATCTCCAGTTGTATTGCTGGGGCTGCAAAGCCATCTATTTCAGCTAGTCTTTCTTCCGATGCAAAAGTTGGAGAAGAACTTGTAATCACTGCAACAATAACTAATGAAGGAAGCGATGGAACATTCGTTATCTCTGCAGAAAACTTCGAGTCTTGGGCAGAACTTGTGAGCGTAAACCCTCAAGTTTCAACTATTGACCGAGATGATTCCACACAGGTAATTATTACTCTTAAACCAACTAATGCTGGAACACAATCCTTCATGATTAAGACTAGTGCAGATGGTGAAGAGAGCACACAATCTGTTTCAGTTAGTATTGCAGATAGCCCCTCTATCCTTGATGGAGTAAGCAACACAATGCTTTACCTTATCGTTGGGATTGCAGTTGTTTTGATCTTAATTGTCCTTGCACTAATTGTAAGAATCTCAAGAAGAACAACTCGAAGAGTTGCAGATTTTTAATTATTTAATTATTTCAAATAGTTTTTAAAGTTGTTTAAGTTCCATAACCTATGAGAAAATTCAACATTGGAGATTTTATCCTTAGATACGTAATCATCCTATTAGCCGGTTTGGGGAACCTTTTCATTTTTTATTGGGTTTTCACTCCCCTAACAATCAAGGCAGTTTCATTTATCCTCGGAATCTTCTCAAATACAATAACTATCGGTAATCAGATATTCTCGAGTCTAGGGGCCTTAGAATTAATCCCCCCATGCATTGCAGGGGCCGCATTTTTCCTCTTATTCGCCTTGATTCTCTCTACAGCGAGACTATCTATTAAAAAAAGGGCCTGGATATTTCTAAGTTCTAGTGCAATGTTCTTTGTTTTAAATATCGCAAGAATCATCTTCTTATTTCTAATAAGTGAAAAACCCTACTTCGAAACGTTTCACTGGATATCTTGGAATATCCTCTCTACAGTTCTTGTCATTGCGGTTTGGCTCTTTAATGTATGGCTCTTTAAGGTGAAATCAGTCCCAGTTTATACCGATTTTGAAGAATTATTGAGGGTAATAAAGCCCAAAAAGTCCAAGAGACGCAAGTAATACAATAAATCCTGCAATCACCACTCCTGCAGCAATTGCTATAAAACTCTTCCATCTACTCAATCCCAACATCCATGCAATTAATGCTCCTGTCCATGCTCCTGTCCCAGGTAAGGGTATTGCCACGAGAGCCGCTAAAGCGATATAACCAACCCCTCCGACCTGTTTTTCTACCCTATCACTTTTCCTCCTTATTCTTCTCAAAACTCTGCTCATAACGCTCCGATAAGGCTTAAAATTCATAAAACTCTCGTGGAGGAAGTCCAAAAATAGAAAAACAAGGAATATAACTAAGATATTCAATAAGAGCACAAGTAAAAAATATGGCCAAATTAAAAGCCCATTCCTCGCAGTATATTCTACTATTAGGGGCAATCCTCCCCTCAACTCAAAAACCGGGAGAATTGTTAGAAGAAGCCCTAAAAGAATTTGTATATCCATTATTCGTCCGCGTTATTCCATTGGGAAACAACTTCAATCATAAACTTCTCTGCAGCCTTAAGATTCTCTTCGCATTTCCCAATATTTATAATATAACAATCAGGATTATTAGGATCCGTCATTACCGAAGATTCCTCAGCCATCTGGACAAGAATAACCGTTTTCCCAGATTCACTTGAGCAGTCTGCAAAAGGAAGGCCCCTCTCTTCTGCAAGTTCTCTATCCGTAGTCGCCCCAGTAAGGTTGCCAATAACCATTGGAAGCATGGTCTTAGTTTTTCCCAATAAATCAGAAACTAGTATAGATTTTTCACACTCCCAAACTTCTGGAGATTGCGTAACAATAACATTGGGATACAAACTCACATCTATGTCTGCAGGAATATCGTTCTTCCGCGGATCATTCCTTAAAAAGATATTATAATTGTGTACTAACTGATCTCCCCAATAAACTGGAAATCTCCCATGATAGATCTCAAAGTCAGGATACTTTTCCTTAATCCACTCTGCACCAGCAAGATCAAAAGTCTTCGAACTCTGAACATAGAAATATGATATCAAAACAGAAGCAATGATTACCCCAACAATAATAAAGAACCATAACAACTGTCTATTTTCCCTCTCGGCAATCTTTTTAGGAACTTTCTCTTCGGAGATTTCTCCATTTTCCACCTGCATAGGAATCTCTTTCTTTTTTTTCTGCTCTTTCTTTTTTCTTGCCATATTAAATAAAAATTTAACTTATTTTTAAAACTTTGTAAAGGAATGCATCTGCCCCCCTAACCGAATCTCCCGAGATATAAACACAACTTTCCTTCTTATAAACTTCTGTTTCATTATTTTCTGGAAATTCAAAAACAATAACATTATCACTACAGTTCTTAACTGGATAATCTCCTCCACATTCAATTCCTTCGATACAAGCCTCTTGCCACCTCAAAACATAGTCTCCCAGGTTGTTTAAAATTTCAGAAGTTGCAGCGTCGGGCTTTACAAAATATAATGGCTTTCCCACATACGAGTTGATGTCATAAGTTCCTAAGACCGAAACATTTCCAACTTCTTCTGGAAGATATTGAAATCCAAAAACTTGATTACTGATTACCGTTCTCCAAAGACCATTTTGTCTCACAAATTCTAGGCCCCGATATTCCTTCGTTGAACTGTCTTCGTCCTCATTACCCATCAAAGAATATCCTGCCGTGGACACAATCATTAGTCCCACAAGAATAAGACCCACTACGACGGCATTTCGTCTTTTGGTTTTCTCTGCATCTCGCTTCATCCGTATTTTTCTCATGGAGATTCAAGACAACAACCCTTTAAATTCATTACGCTCCTCGAGTTTTTCTGTAAAATTACACCTTCGGCCTTCCGTAAAAAAATGAAAAATAAAAAAAAAGAAAAAAAGAAAGGAAATAAATCCTTTCTATTTTGTAAGTTTGTTTAAGCAACAACTAAGCTCGCTTCAGTAGTAGACGTACCCTTGTACTTAGTTCCGACAGTTGTATCAACGTCGTTGTTAAGTAAGTAAGTAGTAGCCTTGGTTGTATCTGCAGCATTAAAACCAGCAACTAACATAGCAGTCTTACCCGATCTATCGAAAGATTGGATTAAGAACTCACCAGCAGCAACACCAGTCATTGTTGTAAATTCACCATCACTATAAGCTCCACCTAGTAATTCAGCAGCAACAGAGTTGATAGCAGAACCACCAACAACAATCAGATTTTTACCTGCAACGGATGCAGCCTCTGTGTCGTCAACAGTCATAACACCAGCTTCAGTACCAGTCCCGATAGTTACCTCTGGAGGTGTAATATATACATCTGCAGAAACTTCGCTACCGTGATAGATTACCTTCACACTATCCTGTCCCGAGCTCGGTTTATCCCATAGGAATTCCGTTGCAAGAGGAGAATACATGAAAGATCTCCATACATCTGTGTCTCCAATCTCCTTGAATGTAGCAGATTCATTATCTACTCCACTAACCTCAACTTCTGCAGTTGTGGAAGAGTCCCATCCTAGAAGAATACTGAAACCATCAGAAGATCCAATAGCTCCATCCTTGTCTTCCTCAACCATTGTAAGGTTCCAAGATGTAGCATTGTGTCCTATCTGTCCACCATCTCCATCTGTAGAGAAATTGTATGCACCAAATGCAGTACTTGTATTTGCAGCTTCAATAGGCAAATAAACTTTTAATCCCTCAGCAGAATAAAGCTCGTCGAAATTCATGTTTGTTCCCGCAGTAAGTCCGATAGTCTTATTTGAAGACGCACCAGTACTTGTTACAGGTCCAACTGTTAATTCAACATTCCCAATAGATACTGTGGATCCTAATTTAAGTCCTTTCTTTAGAATAGTGAATCCCTCATCTACCCAGTATTCCATATCAAATTCATCATTTGATCCATCCAAAACGAAGTTTGTTGGCCTCATTAAATAAGACTCAGCATCATCTCCGCTAACATAGGATGCAACAAAATAGGAATCTGTACTCTTAGTAAAGTTAAGAGTAGTTCCACTGGAAGTAACTAATGTGTGAGTAGCATCCTTTCCAGTTCCTGCAAATGCACCGTTTGTGGTAGCATAAAGGAGGGAAATGTCTGCCTCACCATCTTTCAATGGGAAATCATTAAGAATTGCATAGGTATCTGCTCCTTGTCGAACCTCAATTACCTCCTCAGTGGGGTAAGTTAGTCCTGCAAAAGTTAATTTCACTGCTTCAAACTCAGGCATTGTTATGCTTGATGTTTCAGTAATGAACATATCCTCTTCAGCAGCCCAAACAAGACTTATAGTTGTAAGCTTAGAATCTGTATCCGCAGTGATCACACTAGTTAATTCTGTAACAGAATTATCATTAATCTGAACATTAGACGAATTTGTAAGTTTTAACTTACCAGATCCAATACTGAATTCTACCTTGCTGATACCGGTATCCTTTGCAGAATACATGATATCCTTAACACCAATATATGATCCATCAGTTAACTTGAAAGTTCCACCTTCGGCTAAACTATTTGTAGTTTCTCCATTAGCAGTTATTTTAACTTCAGTTGAACTAACGTAATCAATACTTACTGTATACGGAGTTCCTTCTACATTTAATGTAGTGGATTCTCCTTCAGATAGAATTGCAGACGAAGCCGCATTAAGTAGAGTAATCGTATCTCCTCCAGTTGTGTTTGTTAAAACATAGTAAGATTTACCCATAATAGGTAAGTCTGTTGTGTCTAAATCATCCACATCAGGAGTATCCGTAAAGTCAAGAGAATACGTTAAAATTGTATCTCCAGAATTAATAAGGAATCCTACGGTTGGCTCATTTTCAGCGTAATCTTGGTTTTCCCACATTGTAAGATCAAGAGTAGCGTTCATTTCAATCTTCTGTGTGTAATCAAATTCATCATTGTTTTTATCGAGAAATTTACCATCCGATAAAAGGACAGGTAATTTATCATCGTTCAATGAAGAAGAAACTACTGCAGTAAGATTGTCTCCTAAGTGATACTTAGTTGAAGACTTCTCGAACTTGAATGAGTCGCCATCGCCGGTTGTTGTAGCAACAGTTCCTACGGATGCTGTACCTAAGTTTGCTGCAATATTAGAAGCTGCAATGTTATCTGCAGGAGCTGCGTTAGCACCTACAACGATTGCGGTATTACTTGTGAATGGAGCAGGGTAAGCAGCAGCAGCTGCAGTACCAACAGTAGCACCAACCAAAGCAAGACTTCCTAATACTGTCATAGCTTTTCTAAATATTTTTTTCATTATTTTAATAACCTCCTTTCAGCACTATTAGGTTAGCCGCCTTATTCAAGGCCTCGCATTTGCGAATTCAGTTTTTTCTAATAGCCTGGCCGGTTCTTATAACTAGGGAGCGTTATAAGTTTGTAATCACTAGGGTCCCTTTATGTACACTGACTAGTCAATGCATTATTGATAAACAATAACGCCTAGTTGTATAACCTGTTTTTCCTTTATAAAGCTTACTCTGTGATTTTGCTCTTTACCCGTCGAAAATAGCCATTTTTCAGGGGTTTACTTATAAAGGTTACGTTACTACATCATAATACATCAGTTTGGGAATCAGTAGGAATCTGGAGAAAAGATCTTAGGAGATATATGGGGTGTAAAATTCCACCTATGTGAAAAGCATAAGACTTATATATCTAGGTAGTTATACCCCATATATAGATAAAGCAAAATGGCGGCAAAAAAAAGAACAAAAACTAGATATGTTGATGTGAATGTTAACAAAGGAACTTTCGTTTCAAAACTTATCGGAGAGAAAAAATCCCATGATTTTTCAGATATGAAACTACTAAGAAATCTACTAAGTAATGAAAAAGCAAGGATTCTTTATGCCCTAAAATCTCAAAAACCTACTTCAATTTATGCGCTTGCAAAACTACTTGGAAGAGATTTTAAGTCCGTAAGAAGTGATATTAAGGTTCTAGAGAGGTTCGGATTCATTGAGTTCCATTCAAAAAAAACGGGTAAACGAGAGGCTTTAACTCCAGTATTATTAATAGATAAACTTCAGATTGTAATAAACATCTAATTATTCAGCACAGAGCTTCATCCGGACCAATAAGCTTTCTCCACTAACCACTAGGTTCCTCTGGGCCCCTGAAACTGTCCCCGTGCAATTTCCTTCAAAGATGTTCAATATTCCCTGACTTCCTTCATCATCCTTCTGAAATACATCAATCTGATAAGCACTCACTGTCGCTTCACTTTCCAAGAGGTCCCGAACAACATTTCGGAGACTCTCATTAAGGTAATCACACGATTCCTGCCCCAAGTTAGAACATTCTTCTCCCCCATAACAACTCTTGAAAAGGTCTTCAAATGTATCATACTGCGGCTCAAAGATGGGGGCGCATTCAGTTGTTGTACGCATAATCACATTAAGCAAGTTCTCAACCTCCAAACTCTGACGCTCATCTCCAGATCCCTGTCTAACTGAGATTACGAGAAAAACCATCAAGGCAATAACAACTATCACTACAATCAGAACAAATCCGACCATTTCCTGCTGACCATTTTTCTTTTCAATCCTATTCTTCCTCATTGATCTTCACTCCCGCGACTAACTTGCCAACACCACATTTATCATAAACATATCCAGATTCCTTAACTCGGTTACAAATCGAGACATAAGTCGAATATTCCTTAAGATTTGTCTGCCCACCATCATAGATATCATAATAATTACAGTTAAGCGCAGGACATTCAACGGATTCTTCAAATGCCGGATAGACCTTGTAAACTTTAATCGATGCAACTGGCCATAAATCTAGATAGGCATCACTGAAGTTTCCAGACATTACCTTTAATTTATCCTCATCCAAGCAAAGATCTACTCGATCTTCACAATTTAGCTCAGGCATTCCAGCAATTACTGAAAGAGAGGATATTGCTTGATCTTTTTGAAGTTCCGCATAACTCCCCTTAACATCCTTGAACTGCCAATTTATGAAGAAGAGCCCAACTAGCATAAAAAAGAGAAAGACTGCAATTATCATAAACGCCATCTGCTGAATCTTCATTTGCCCGATTCTAGTCAATTCAGTTACCATACCCCACACAACTCCCTTTCATTCTTTTTATTCATTACATCTGCCATCTGCCTCAATCCAATAAGATTGTCTGAACTAGCATTTATCGTTGATCCTCCCCAAAAGATCAAATCTGCCTTCAAATTAGTATTACAACCTCTAGCATCCATAATATCTGTCTTCTTTGAGAATCCCTCCGATATCTTCGCAGCCCTGTACATTAGTCGCCGGACATTACAATCATAGACCAATTTATCTGAGAAAATCGCCCCATACATCAAATTCCCAACATATTTCATCTGAACACCATATTTTTCAACAGTTCCTTCATCATAAACTGTGTCACATCCAGACATACACGCCCCATAGACAGTTACATCGCAATCGCTTCCAGAGCCAAAACATACATTGACATCTAAATCAGTACAATTCTCCACCTCAATATTTTCAATATTCAATCCAGTTATTTCATCGGATATCTCTTCAGGGGCATTAATGAAGCAATAACTCTCCGAAGTCATGAAGATTAAATCTGCAATCTTGTATGGGAACTCAAAAGGCTTAGAAAAGACATAGAATTCCTCACCCGAGCCTCTTTCTGGTGAAAAAAGGTATTTATTATGGATTGAAGTCGCTCCCCCTGCAAGGTTCCATTCCTCCCCCACATCCGACCGCGTCGCCACCGAGATCTCATTCTTTCCAAAATCATCATCAAAACAAAAATTATTTATTCGTGTTTCCTGCTGAAAGCCAATCTTTCCAAAAGATCCTTCTGAAAATCCTGCCTGTAATGGGTCAGTTAGAATAGCAATGCTCTTAGCAACCTCTGTATCCGATTTAAATCTCTGAGTATCTCCTACCTGAAGGGCCCCATAAATTGCTAAGAATAGAATAGCACCGCCGACTATTATTGCAAAAATCCATGCAAAATTAAACTGCCCCCGATTGCTTCTCATCCCTTAACTCCCCAAATAATCACTCCCATTATCGCTCCAAAGATAATTGGAACAAATCTTACAATAAGAAAGTAGAGAACAAGGCTTGACGATGTCGTTATACAGAGTCCTCCACCACTACAATCCACTAACGCCGTTCTCCAAAAGATTATAGCAATAACTGCCCAAATCACAAGTCCAATGAGTCCCCCAATAAGCAGTCCCCTAATCCAAGGTTTCATTACTCAATCACCACCAATTTATCATAGAAATCTTTCTTGATTTTCATATCCCTAGAAATATCAATGCAATAGGGATTCCGATTCTCCGTGGTCTTAGAAATATTGATGTGCTTAATTAGCTTCCATTCCATGTGCTCTGCTTTCTCTGGAGGAACCAAAAATGTATTCGCCTCATAAACATCATAATTCTTTATTGCATTATAGTCTGTTTGAGGACCGGTAATGGAAGCAGACAAATTAGCAAAACAAACTCTCTCAATTCCAGAAGGAAGATCTATTTCAAAGTCAAACTCACTCGTCTGAGATCTCCACGCTTCATCAACAGCATCCTGCAATTCATCATAAAACATTCCGACATTCGACGCCTGCCCAATATCTAGAAAACTATTAACTGCAATAAACGCAATCACAATAAATACAACTATCAGAAAAATCGCAAAGATCAGCCCAAATGGCATAGACATCGTCTGCTGCGCTCGCTTATTCAAACCTCTTTCCATCAATTCTATAGGTCGAAGACATTTATAAAATTATAGAATTAATTCATCCCCTAAGAACTACAAGAAATCAAGACTTGGTCTAACAATAATTGAACAGTCTGCTTCCTCATTCTTGAATTCATCTCGGCACTTGATGTAGAATGTTTCATCTTCTTTCCATTCAGCAACGTGAATAGTCGTATTCGCGAAAGGCATTTCAGTTCCTTCTGCGAATGTAAAGTCACAATTATCATTTGTATATACACACTGAGAGTCTCGAACAGTTACAATCTTCAACATATTATCTTCTTCGTAAACTCTTGCAACAACCGGCGCAGCAGTATCAATATCTAATGTAAACTCTGCGGTATCTATTGCAACATTTCCCCCAGAATCAACACACTTGTAAAAATACTTGTGGTTTCCCGAAGAAAGATCTTGCCTTTGTGTATGGAATCCATCATCAGTGTTTGTATCGAAGAACATTACATAATCCGAGTCCTCTCCTGTCGTAGAATAATAACAGATCGCCTTATTATTGTCACATCCAAACATTGTCTCAACAGAAAGTTCCACCGGTGCAGGATCAACTGCTCCAAAGATTGTCCCATTTGGTAAAAGATTCTTTATCTTTAATGCAGTACTTCCACGCAGATTAAACACAAAACTCTGCCTATTCTCATTTCTATCGTTCTCCTCCGCTGCAGTTGGCTGATCCTTACATCGAACATAGAACGAAGTTTCATCTCGAGGAATTCCAGTTAACTGAGCACTACAAGTGTAAAGCTGAAGAGCATTCAACTGATACTTCTGATTTGAACAAGTCATCTGGTTCTGCATGTTATCATAACTTTGATCTTGTGGAGACCATCTACACTCTGCAGGTTCGTTTATGTAGAAGTCAACATTAGAGCTATCCTGATTTTCTGCAACACAACCACCACTCGTTATCGAAGTAGCCTTAACTTGTGGAGCAGTATTATCCGGAGATGGATCCACACAGAATCTTATCGCGTATTCTGCCTCATTCTCATTCCCATTCTTATCCATACATCTCACAAACAAGTTCATGTCCTTTCCATTTTCTAGGACAATGGAAGAGTTCTCAAAGTCTTCTGTACCCGGTAGTACTATTTTCTCGGTATGGTTGTAAGAGAATAAATTGCTTCCTCCAACATAGGCTTTCATCTCCTCAATAGTTGTAGTATGCTCAAAGTCTATCTTACACTGTGCAGGCTCATCAGTATCCACTCCAAATTCAAGAGGAGTAAATGCCTTAATGCATCCATCAGTATTATTACTGACTATCTTAAATCCAGGTCCTGGTGGCGATCTTTTCACATCAGTATACTCATGACCAAAAGTCAAATCATTATTATTTGGAGAAATTACTGGAGGATTTACGTCTCCCGGATTAACATTAACACATCGTTCTTGTTCAGATCCTTCATTAACCAATTCACAATTCTGTCCTAGCGCTTTACATCTATATTCTGAGCAAGGTAAGTCTGGATCATTACATTCTTCACACTCATTTCCGCCAGTTGGAGCTTGCCATGGCTGGCAGCTGAACTTTACTATTTTGGTCTCAGTAGTTCGGTACATTATGACGAAGATGATTGCAGCAACTCCAATTCCGATTGGAAGTGCAGATGGCCCAATAGCTGAGCTAGCAAGAGCTTCTGAGCTAGTTATTCCCTTCCATACGAATGCTCCCCCTCCAAGCGCCGCCGCAAGTGCCTGCTTATTATTATCATCAAAGCCAAGTAACCCTCCGACCATGTAACCAATTCCTGCCGCCATTGCCGCCCATTGAAGTCCAGTTAAAAGTGCAGAAGTCGCACTTCCTGCAGTTGTTCCAAACATCTCCGCAAGATATCCCTGACCGCCCTTGAACGGAGTTTTATACTCTGAGAACTCTAATGCCTTAACATCCATCTTCCCAAATTGTTCCGGAGTGATCTTACCAATATTTCCACCAGCCTTATTAGCCATGATGTAGTTGCCGTCACTTCCCTTTCCAAGATAAGAGAATTCCTTTCCTCCAAGAGTATACTTCGAAGGTAATTTAGCATATTCAAATGTTGTCGCTTGTTTTGCGATTTCCGCAACCTTACTCGCCTGAGAAACAGGGGCAATTGTCTGGGACGCTACCTTCCCAGATACCTGAGGTCCCAGACTAGGCTTAATTGGCCCAGGTATACCTGCATCTGCCAAAATATCTGTCCCCCCTAAAAGCGGAACCACCGCAGGTACAATAGTTGCTACCTGGCCAATATTTGGTTTATTATCTTTTTCTGCAAAACCAGTTATTGTAATAACCAATCCAGTTATCGAAGTAATCTGATTAACAGTATTCTGAGCAAACTTCTTATCTTCTCCGTCGACATTCCAAACATAACCATCATCGTTATATTTACCCTTGTAGTTAATATATCCCCCACAATCTCCTAATGCCGTACAAACTTGATTTGCCTGTGCTGCCCATTCTTCCTCAAGACACTCACAATTCTCAACACAACTTTCTTTTCCTAAAAGATTCTTTTCATAAATAACAACACACTTTGCACTTGCCTGTCCACAGATTCCTTTCGCAGAGCCGTCTTCCCAGAACTCTAAACCTGGAGAATAATTTGGAACACAAACTCCCTCCGGCCTATTGGTAACTGTTTCTTCGTCTTCTTCCTCATCCTCACCTTCACCACTATCTCCTCCTCCAAAAACTGCATTTCCAGTTATCGCAGCCCCCGTTGATGCACTACCAAAGGATTCTCCTTCACTAGCTGTTGGGTTTGAAAAGGAACTTCCTCCAGTAGTAGGATTAGAGAATTTTCCCTCTCCTTCTCCCCCTCCAAGAATCATTCCAGTCACCGGAGGCAACCACATACAATCTCTCTGATCAGTATTATTACAATCTTTTTCCTTAACAAGTGTAGCACAATCTTGCCATCTATTAACTCTACAAGCCGCAGTTCCAAACTCTCCTGCATCCGTATCAATAGCTCCAGTTAAACAAACTTCATTTCTAAAATCTGCACAAGGCTCAACCCTTACATCTCCGTCAACACAAACCTCTCGATAGTTTCTTGCCCCAACAGGGTCCGCCCCATTCCCTACAGGACTATCTTGAACACACCAGGATTCTCCATTTATTCTCTTATCTCCATCTCGATCTTCACATTCAGTTTTCTGACAGAAGTGATCTGCCCCTGCAGGTTTTCCAATGCCTAAAAGTCCATCCCATTCCTCGCATCTGGAACCTAAGAAATAATCACAGTTTCCACAATTTTTATTCGACCCATCATTAGCATCACAAATCTCTTCAGGTTCTCCCGCCAATCCATGATTCCAACTATCGTCTCTTCCAGCATCATTTCCTCCCGCGTAAACATTCTCCCGGTTTCCACAGGAATCTACCCAATATACATCTCCACCATAACAAGTTGTTGATGTCTGTCGAGCACAAGCAGTGTTAAGCTCTTCAGCAGAACATAAATAATCCTTATAGAATCTCTTCTCGCTCGCAAGAGTAACATTCGTACCATTTACCTCTTCGATAATATTTCCCGCACCACACTCATCCCGAGTTGTAAACTCACAAGTTCTCTCAAAGTCCTGTTCATAAACACAAGCCCCCGTATCCTGGCTTTGTGCAGTATTTATACAATCCAACTCTGAGCTTATATCTTTTCTATAATCATTACTAACCCCAAATAACGTCGACAACCTCTTACATCTAACTAATGGAACAAATGCCGCTTGATCAGATAAAATACAACATCCTAGCTGACATTGTGGAACTTCCTCCACTGGACGTGCATCCCATGTTCCACTATTCTCAACACAAACTCTCTGAGGAGTATTTTCCATACAAATCCCTTCCTCAGAATCATAACAAGTACCTAACTTACAATATGAAGTCGTATCACATGATGTTGGAGAACTCTTGAAGGATCCCTCACAGTTATCTTCATCAGTATTGATACAATACGCTCCATCATTCGTTTTCTCACAACAGGTACTTGGATTGCTCATCGTCGAAGGCGCCGCAGATACCGTAGGTGTTACATCCGCAAGCATAAATGCAAATGCAAATAGTCCTAAAATCATCAACATAATTTCTATGCTAGCAATTCCTTTCTTGTTAATCATTGTCCAACAAATCCTGGAGGCCAAGCAATGCTTCGACTCGCAAACTGAAATTTAGTTTTTGTTAGTTTGTCTTCAATCATGTAGATTGTAGTTCCATCACTTCTCTTGAGCTTATCAATTATCAAATTTGGATATAGGAACATCATTGAGCTAGTATCTGCATCTCCATATTCTACTTCAAACTGAAGAATAGATGTAGAAACCATCAGAATCTCATAAATAGGCGAATTAACGTCGACGCCAAATCGAGTTACTCTCCTTCCTCCAACTGTTGTTGGAGCTTCAATTTCTACCCTAACACTGGAAGGTACTATCGAAATATTAAAATCAATTGAACCTGCAGAAACATCATATCCCTGTGCCCTCAATTCATCAATTGAATTCTCATAACAAAGATTGATTTGCTGTCCTACCTTCCTTTTAAGTTGTTCCTGGAAATGTTGCTTCAAAAATGGCTTTTGAATTGTACAAGTTACATGATAGTCATTTGTATAACATAAATATCCAATTTCTTCCCCATTATACTTGTAGGAAAACTCTGGATCAACAAATCCTGCAGTCGACCCAATATCCCTTATGGATTGTTCAACAACATCCCCCACACATCCTTCAAAACCAATGGCCCCGCCCTTCTCTGAAAAATATGTTGGCCTCAACCATAATGTATAAACCAAAATTCCGGCTACAATCACCAGTCCCACAATTATAAAGATAGTAACCTGTCCCCTCTTATCCATCTCCTCCAGATTCCCTCTTTGTTTCATTCCTTTTCCAGCCATTTTATCTTTATAAATTCTATTGTAATTCATCATAACGCCCTCGCAATCATCGAACATCCCGAAGGAGTATTTCCGAACTCGTCTTTACATTTAATATAGTAACTATTTCCCCTAACTGCATTTATTGTATGCATCTCTCCGTCTCCAGCATTTTCTCCTTCACTAAATCTGAAGCTACAGCTAGTTGTAGAATAAGCACACTCTGCACTCTCTGTTGTTATGACCTTGATGTTTCCACCTTGCTGGTAAATCCTCGCAACCTGTGGGGAAGAACTATCATATGTGATCCTGAATCTTTCGTCACCACGCACACTGTCTCCCGTTTCATCCTTACATTCTACATAGATATGTTTTGTTCCAGATCGAAGAGTTAATGACTGTTCATGTGTGTTATCAAAGTCTTCAAACATCTCGATCATATTATCATATCCTGAAAGTGAATAGTCACATGAATGAGATTCTCCGCCTCCAGAAGTTTTTACCTTCAATACAAATTCGGTATCTCTTGTTGGCGATTCAAAATCTGAAGAAGGCTCAATCCAATCAATCTTTATCTTCGATTCAGGCTTTCTCAGTTTATACACAAAACTCTCAGTATTGGAATTCCTTTCATCGCCTCTTCCTTCAGCATCTAACCACGGCTGATCTTGACATCTCACATAAATATCATTAGCAGACTCAGTCGTTGGAACTGTCGCAGTACATTTATATCCATAAATCGCGGGGTTCCCAAAACTATCTTCACAAGTCATCGGATTGGCCATAAGTGAATAATCTGTTTCAAGAGTATCCCAACTACAATCTGACAACTCATTAGTATATATCATAATCTCCCTAGAATCTGCATCAAAACTGATCAATGCATCATTTGAGGGTTCCACTGCTTGGACCCGGGGAGGTGTTCTATCTGGCCCCTCATTTATACACATATCAACGGTGTAAAATCCCGGACTTTCAAATCCATGTGTATCTTTACATTTGATATACATTGTAAGATCCCCCTTCCAGTCAAGACCCTGACTCTGTCCGTGGGAGGGGTCTGGCAATGAGAACGTCGTACTGTGATTATAAATATAATTATTACTTCCAATATCATAAGACATTGCATCAAATTCTTTTTCCTCAAAATCAAACTTACAATAGGCAGGCTCATCAGTAACTATACCAAATAACAATGGGGTATACGCATCAACACATCCACCATTTAGCGAGGTTATTCCAAATCCCTTTCCATCCTTTATATCAGAATATTTCTCGGACGATGAAATCGTTCCAAGCTGCGGACCGAGCACCGGAGGAGTCGAATCATCCGGATTCTCATCAATACAAATTTCCTCTTCAGTTCCCTTATTAATCAAACTACATGCTGCTCCCAAACTATTACACCTATATTCTGAACAAGGTTTTAGCGGATCTTCATTGCATATCTTACAATCTCCTCCACCGACAGGTGGCTGCCAAGGCTTACATGTAAAGACAACTTCTACAGGTTCGCAATCCTGTGCCATAAACAATAACGAAATCAAAATTAAGGCTATTGCCACCCATATGAATATCGGATTTAGTGCAAATGCAAAAGTTTGTACTCCAAAGAACTTCGCAGCAATTGTCATTCCAAGCATACCTGCCCCAATAGACATCATCGTTGAACCGATAGGACTAAGTCCTAACATCTTTGCAATCATTGCTCCCGCAAACATTCCTATTCCTGCTGCAATCATTGAACCAGCAAATGCCGACATTGCAGGTGATGCTGCAGGTAACGCAGCTGAATGTGCTGCTGCCAATGCCGCTGTCCCTCCAGCCGTACTTCCACTCGCCACAAACGCCCCAACTCCTGCCTTAAACAATGCATAAGATACTCCTGCCATCCCTAGTCCTCCAACCATGGTGACCATTCCCAGATCTATTCCGCCGTCTTCACTTCCTTCCGGAGCTTCTTCTGGAGCCCCCCAAAGTCCCGCAGCCTCAAGATATTTTGTTGCATTTCCTGGATCGGCCATTTGTCCTTTCACAGGGATTGAAAGCGCAACCAATTTCTCTATCCAATTTTTACTCAACTTTGGAGATTCCAGAACTTCATAGTTCTCTGTAAATTTTCCTGCAATATTCGTCTCCAAACCACAATCTCCCATCTTTCTACAAAAGTCATTCATCTGTTGAGCAAATCCTTCCTCTTCACAAGCACAATTGGTATCACACACACAGCTACCTGACATCGTCTGTTTGTAAATCACAGTACATGTTTGATCTGCAAATGCACAAACTTCTTGGGCAGTCTTTTGATATCTCTCTTCAAAACTAAAACCTCCTGGATGTTTGGGAGTACAAATATCGAAATGGAATTTATCCGCGATATCAATTTTCTCAACCCTACAATCTAAGGTATCCTCACATTTTTCTAATCCATCTTCCTGACTATTCAAATCGATACACTCTCTCCAATTATTTGGCCTACAAGCCGCATTTGAGAATTTTTCCGAAGAGCCTTCAATATCCATATCTGACTGAACACAAATCTGATTTCGATAGTCTGCACAAGGTTCTATTTGCACTTCGCCCTGATTACAAACATATTTCCAATGTCGCGAACCAACCACATCATCCCCGTCCCCAATCTTTCCATCATATATACACCACGACTCCCCATTTTCATAATTCTCTCCATCAAAAGTACAAGTCGAATCCTTACAAAAGAAATTACCAAGATCTGGCTTGACATTATTTTCTAAAGCGGAGGCACAAATCCCTCCCTTAAATCTATCACAGTTTCCACAGCTTTTGGATCCCGCATTTCCATCACCTGCCCCAGCACCACAAACGGAGCTTCCAGAAGCGACCCTGTTCCAATAATCTGCATTATCCTCCTTATTGGAATCATATATATTTGCAGGATTTCCACAGGTATCCAAGAAGTATACTCCATCTTTTCCATCAATACAAGTCGTTTGATCTGTCTTCTCACACGAAGTTTCCAAATCGGGAGAGGTACAAAGATAATCTTTACTAAACTGTCCATTATATCCTAGACATTCTTGCTCTGTGATAAACTTACAATTTCCTCCAGAAAGCACACAGGCTCCCATCTCCTGAGTTGCTCCAAGTTCGGTACATTGATTCTCATTCACATTGCCCCTCCAATCAATTACTCCGCCATCTCCCGTAGCCCGGTCACCCGTTTCAATTTCACATTGTCTAAGTGTGTTATAAATTGGCCTAGGACTTAACATACAACAGCCTTTCTCTGCCCCCGGAACATCACAAGTAGGGCTTTCTCTATCCCACTCTCCCCGACATTCACTTCTCAAAACATTATTATCAAATGTTCCTGCATCTCTATCAATGCAACACCCTGTTATACAAAACGAAGTCACTGCACAAAGGGCTCCCTCTGCGAACCGTGCACCGTCTGCACAAAACTCTTCAGTAGCTGTTGCACAAACTTCATTATTTTCATTTAACGAACAACATCCAACACCTGCAGCAGCCGAAACTGTTGGAATCATCGGTTCCGAGATCTTCTCAACCAAATAGCTAAATGCACGAGTTAAGATTCCTGGATCCGCATCATCACCAAAACCACTAATCAACTTATACTGTTCATCTAACTCTTCAAACTTTGGAGAAGATTGGTATACCATATATGAAAAAGCAAAAACCGAGATTAGCATCACCACCAATTGGATAGATGCCTGTGCTCGTTTTGAAATTCTTATATTCATTTTATATTCCTGGTGCAATTGCACAGCTCCTTATAGCAAATTGGAATTCATCTCCAGATCTTCGATCAAATAATTTGTAAACCTTACTTTCAGAATAATCGATTCGCCGAATATCATATTCTGGGTAAAGGATCATATACCCATTATAATCAAAGTTACAATATTGGGCCTCCTGATTAACTATCTCTCTAGCAATCCCAATCAAATGGTAAAGTGGAGAAATGATTGAAGTATCGAAGTCAGAGAATGTTTGAGAAGTTCCCCCCCTAAAGGCTACAATTTCATTATTGATCAAAATATCCACACGTCCCGGAAGTAAATCAATAGAATAATTTAACGTCCCCACATTAACACCAAAACCCTTATCCTCAAACTCTTCTTCCATTGCATTAAAACAGGTCTCAACTTCATCAACCGTATCTGCCCTTATCTCTTCCTCAACAATAGATTCAAGCATTGGATGGGAATTAATACACGTAAGATAATAATCCGCCTGATAACACAAGTAATTATATTCCTCTCCGTCATACATGATGTATTGCGAAGGACTAATCCGTCCGCCACCATCAAGAACTGCAACAACGGCAGGCTCAACCGCATCTTCAACACAATTCTCAATAAATTGCGCAGGATTTAGATCCGCAGGAGCTTCAAGATCTGTTCCCCCAATAAGAAAGAAAGCAGCAATTATCCCAACAACAATCACAATAGCAATGATTATGAAAAGAGCCACTTGCCCCCGAACTCCCATATTTGGGGTACACCGAGCGGTGAGCCCCTTTCTTTCCTTAATTCTATTTCTCATCGACCACCTCCTCAGAAAGTAATTTTATTGCCTTTTCAATCACATGAGACTTATTTCTAAAATCTCCGGCCTTCAGAATCCTATCTATCTCTTTCACAGTCTCCTCTTCAACAGTCGCCGATATTCTGCTTTTTACAATCGTATTACTCCGTATGACTCTATGTTACTTAATGTTATTTAGTAATACGCCCTATATAAACATTATGGGAAAACAAATTGATTATATCTTCTCCTAAAACAATCTAATCATTCTCAACTCTCGGAGCCAGAACAAATCCAATTCCCATTTTCTCGCCAGGGAAATCCAATCTAAGCGGATAATCATCTGAAAAGTTAACAACAACCTTAGAAGAAATCTTTGCCGCCTTCACAAACTTCATCAAATATTCTAATGAATACTTAGACTTTGCAAGTCCGGTTATCTGTGCTTCATCTCCAGAGAATTCAGTCCTTGCAGAATTCAAGCTTCCAGATCCTTCAACCATAAAGAATCCTTCTCCTGCAATTAGAGAACAAGAATCTGCAACAATCTTCGAATCTTCGATTGCTTGAGTAAAATGTGAAGAATCCATTTCCACCTTGGATGCAAAGGTCAATTCCGGAACATCCTTGTCTTCACTTTCAACTTCAATTAGTGCAAGAGTAAATACCCTCTTAACTTTGTCAAATATCGAAATTTTAAGCTGATTATCTTCTTGCTCAAACACAACAGACGAAGAGGTTGAAGCCCGCTTCAAAATCCTTTTCAAATCATCTAAATTAACGCCCCAAACTTCATTCCCAACCTCATATTGTGAGAAAGATTCCCTTGGAAGTTTAAAGATTACTAGGGCAACATTTGCAGGATCTACCGCAACAATAGACATCCCATCTTCGAGAAGCTTAATTCTCACCTCTGAAACAACCTCCGAAATCACACCAATAGCGTCAGATAAAATCTTTGGTCTATCAATCTTTAGTATCATAACTAAAAAATCGGTTCTGAGTTTATAAGGATTTATATGGCAAAGTATATTGTTTAATTTTGGGCATTATTATGAAGATTTAATAGCATCAGAGGGAGTAGTCCAAAATCTTATTGCAGTATGAGGCTTTCGTCTGGATTGAATTATCAGGTTAGTCCCATAGTTATGATGAGAATAAATACTAACATTGTATTTTCTTCGGGAAATATTCTCAATCCCAGTTATTTCTATTCTTCTCTCACGTGGAGCAAGTCCAAATACGCTCCCATTCATTCTATCAAGCCCAATATCCAACGAATGATCTCCATTAATAGATAAATCACAAATCCTTATTGGAAGGGAGTCAAGAAATTTTTCTATTTCGTTCACTCGATCAGATTTAAAATCATAAATATAAGCAATCTTCATCAAAGGGGATTTAATCTCCATGTCCCAATGTCTCATTAAAACTTTTTAAGTATTATTATACTCTACCATCACATCATTTATTAACAAAAAATGCCTCATTAAAACATGCAAGATCCAACCCCTAGGGAAAAAGAGCCCCCGAAGAAAGTCCAGTTAATTGCCCCTTCATATTACCAAAGAAAAGATATTCAAAGGGTAATGTTCGAATTCTGCAAACATAGAGAAACAGTCGCAAATTTCAATAACAAATTCTTTGCAAAACGCCCAGATGCCTTGGATTATCCCACCGATATCTCAAATGCTGCGAAACAGGGGGCAACATCATTTCATTGCTCTGAAGAAATTTGGGAAAATCCGCTGGATATTAATACAGATATGACTCCGGATCAATACAATGAAATCAAAATCGGATGGGATCTTCTTATAGATATTGACTCTCCATTTCTAGATTATGGAAAAATTGCGGCCAGACTCTTAATTAATGAATTTGAACGCCATGGAATCAAAAATTATGGAATAAAATTTTCCGGATCAAAGGGATTTCATATCTTAATCCCCTTCAAGGCCTTCCCAAAAGAAGTACAAGGTGAACAAACAAAAGACAATTTTCCAGAATGGCCAAGGTTAATCGCCGGATATCTATTTGAAAGGATAAGGGAACCAATGAACAACGAAATTCTGGGGCTAACCGATAGAGATAAGTTAAAAGAATCCGGAGAGCTCATTTCAGAAAATTTCTGCCCAAAATGTGGTCAACCAACAATCAAAAGAAAAAATTACAAATACAAGTGCCCAGACATAAGATGTAAATCTGAATTAGAAGGATTCACCAAAAAAAGGGTAGCAATGCTTTGTCCAAGTTGTAATGCAAAAATGGATATCGTAAATGAGCGAGAGATTGACTTTTGTGAAACCTGTAAGATCAGCACCGCCAAAATAGAGGCCAGTACAAGCAATTACGGTGGAAGCATCAGGGAGGTAAAAATTGAATTTAAAAAAGAGGACACAATCAAATCAACTGAAGATTCAGTTGACATTGTTCTGGTATCTCCAAGACATCTCTTTCGAGCACCTTACTCTCTCCATGAAAAGACCGCATTCTCATCAATCGTGATAACCAAAGACCAGATTGAAAACTTCAGACCTTCAGATGCAGATCCACTAAAGATCGGAGAACCAAAATCCTTCATGCCAGAATCCGAAGAAGGCGAAGCACGAGAGCTCCTCCTCCAAGCACTGGATTGGGGAAGAATAAACAAACCAGAAAAAACAAAGAAATACG
>Ga0209249_1000071_pt1 | contig 142532 bp, 169 predicted proteins | sample SaaInlV_200m_DNA_4_FD_184653 | JGI IMG/M metagenome (GOLD analysis project Ga0209249, IMG submission 184653) | Marine microbial communities from expanding oxygen minimum zones in the Saanich Inlet - SI037_S3LV_200m_DNA (SPAdes) (version 2) | ecosystem: Environmental > Aquatic > Marine >... | reverse complement strand
TTTGTCAGAGAAAGAAGTTGAATTGAATCATGTTTTCTTTGAGTTGTCTGAGGAGTTGCCTAAAAGGTATCAATTAAATAATAAGAAATTTAAGAAATCTTGGAAGTTGTTGTTGCAGTTGCAAAGAGAATTGCATAAACTAGCAAAGAATGTTGGTAATTCTAAAGTTGTTAAATTGCATGCAGAGAGGATTTTAGTAATTATTTCTTCATTACAAAAAACTGAAATTTATGAGTTTATTAGATTAGATGTAGATTATATTAAAACAAAAGTAAAGTATATTGTTGATCATCCTAAAGAATCAAAAATAGCTTATGCTCTTGCTACTGTGTATATTGTTTCTCCAGGAACTTTTGAAATGACTGGGGCAGTTTTGTTTTTTAGATATTTAGGGAAGTATACTATCAGTAAAGCGAAGAAAATTAAAAAGAAAAGACGTCGTAAATCTTAATTATTTTTTTATTGCAATAGTACTTGGAGCCCTTCTACCAACACAAGGTCCATCTTTGATTTTAAAGCCAACTTCTTTTAAATTTCTTCTAACTTGACCTGCACAAGAATATGTTGCTAATTTACTTTCTTTTTTCATTATAGAATAAATGTCTGAAAAGAATTCCTTTGTCCAAAGTTCTGGATTTTTTTTAGGTGAAAAGGGATCAAGAAAAACAATATCAACTTTATCTTTAACTTGTTTTATTGTTTCTTTTGCATCTCCAAGGATTAAAGTGATTTCATAGTTTTCATCTTTGTAGTATTTTTCTTTTGTTAATTTTTTTATTATCTCAAATTTACCTTTAAGTTCAATTCTTTGTAATTCTTCTAAAATTTTAGGGTCATTTTCTAAGGCAATTATTTTTAGATTTTTATATTTCTCAATAGCTGCTAAGGTATTGTATCCTAGGCCAAAACAAATGTCAAGGATAGTCATTCCATCTTTTAATTCTAAAGGTTCAATGAATTTTTTGTTTGCTTCTTCTAAAGCTCCAGAAATAGAATGATAATGTTCTTGGAATTCTTCGTTGAAAAATGTGAAAGAGTTATCTTTAGTTTTTATTAATTTCATTTTCTACAGTTTTTATTAATCCTTTTAATGTTCTTTTAGTTGTGTCAAGAATGATAATATTGTGTTTTGCTTCAATTGCTTCATTTAAACAGATGTCAAAAATCTCAGCATCCATATTTTCTCTAACTTTACTTTTTGAGTATTTCCTTTTTTCAAGTCTTTTCTTTAAAACTTTAAGGTCACACTTTGTAACAATACAAAAATCTACATGTTTTTGTGGAATATAGTGGGAAAGGTGTGAATCAATAATTAAATCTTTGTTTGATTTGATTAATTTTACTAGTACTTTTGATAACTTATTTTCGTCGACAACATTAGAATCTCTTTCTTTATCATATTCAATAATTAAATTTTCTTTATCAATAACTTTGTTAACATCTAAATAAGGGAATTTTAGTTTTTTTGCTAAAGCTTTTGCTAAAGAACTCTTTCCTGTTCCAGGGGTACCTGTTAATACAATTATCATGGTATATTGAAATTCTGTTTAGTTTATAAATATATTTTTTTATAGAGAAAGGTTTAAATAGAGAAATGTCTTGGTTAGATGTAATGTATCAGAAAACTTTAACAACAATAGTTATGTTAGCAGCTTTAATGTGTTTAGGCACAGGTATTACTGGTTTCTACGCTTTGAGTCAAGATGAAGTAGGTTGTTTTACTGATGGAGATTGTATTTATTCTGTTTGTTGTGAATTAGCTGATGAAAATTTTGGTGTTTGTGCTCAAGAAGAAGAGTGTGCACAATTGTATTTGATTTCTTCTCAAGATGATGATACCAACGGAAATTTTAGAATGGCTGGTGAATTAGAAGATGATGTTACGCAAAGTTATATTGCAGTATCTTTAGGGTTAATTTTATTGTTAATTATTGGAATTGTTTCTTATATTGAATGGCATCAAAGTAAAACTCCATTAAAGAAAACAGTTAAAAAAAGGAAGAAAAAATCTAAGAAATAAGAGTTCCTTGATATTTTTTATTTTCTAATAATTTTTTAAGATTATTTATACCCATTAAAATTACAGCATCAATATTTTCTTCTCTACAAATTTTTGCAGCTAATGAATCTAAAATGAAATGTTGTCCTGGTTTTTCTTGAACTTTGTCCATGATTAGCTTGAATTCTTTGTGAGAAATTTTTGGAATAAATTTTGCATCTTTATGTTTGTTTGGATCTTTTGTATATAATCCCTTAACATTTGTCATATTGATTAACATGTCAGCATTTAGATAATCTGCAATTGCAGCAGTTGTACCATCAGATGTTGTTCCAGGTCTTAGACCTCCACAAACTACAATGTTGAAAGATTGAGTTTGATCTTTTACTTCTTCTAAAGTTGTTGGGATCTCTTGGTTACATTTTTCTAAAGTTGAAGCAAGTAATTTTGCATTTAACATAGTACAATGAATTCCCATGATATCTTTTGTATATGTGTTTTTGTCTTTGAGAGCATTTATGTATTCTCTAGCAATTGCTCCACCACCAGTTACAATTACAATTTTGTTCTTTTTTGAAGCATTTAGAATTGTTTCTTTTAATTTTTTTAAGAAAGGAATATTTACTTTTCCTGGATTGATCATAGATCCACCAACAGAAATTACTATTGTTTTCATAATTGTTAATGAGATCTTCTAATATATAAATTATTCTTTATCATCAACAGTAAAAAGTCTAGAATCATGCACATCAAATAAACCTAACCTTGCTCCAGCATCTAACCAACCATGAGCATAATTTAAAGCTGCAAATGCATCAACAAAATCTCCTTTTTCTTCAAAATGTTTTGCATCACTAATATATCTTTCAATCATATCTAAGAAATCTATTCTATTTTCTTTTAATTCTGGAAGTCTGTTATCTGATTCTTTAGCCATTTCATAAGCTTCTTGAGTTATAGCAAAATATTTGTCAATTTTTTCTTTAGTTATCGCTTTCATCTTCTTCAACACTATTTGTAACAATCTTTGCAACTGTAGTTACTTTGTCTCCTTCTCTTAATCTCATAACTCTTACACCTTGAGTGTTTCTTCCAATTATTGAAATGTCTTTAGCTTGCATTCTGATAACAATACCATTTTCAGAGATTGCAATTATTTCATCTTCATCAGAAACTGTTTTGATTGAAACAACTTTTCCATTTCTTGAAGAGGTTTTTATGTTTCTAACTCCTTTTCCACCTCTAGAAATTAATCTGTAATCTACTATTGGAGATCTTTTTCCGTATCCATGCTCAGTTACAGTTAAAAGAGATTTTGTTTCTTCAGCAAGTTCCATACCAATTACTTCGTCACCAGGATTTAATCTAATTCCTCTAACACCCATTGAATTTCTACCCATATCTCTAACATCTTTCTCATCAAACCTTACAGCTTGGCCATCTTTTGAAGCAATAATAAATCTTTGATAATTATTTGTTAATTTAACATTTACTAATTCGTCATTATCTCTTAATTTGATTCCAATAATTCCACCTTTTCTTGGTTTTGAATAATTTTTAAGATTTGTTTTTTTGATTAAACCATTTTTAGTAGTCATTAATAAATAACTTTTATCATCAAACATTTTTATAGGAATAACAGTTGTTATTTTGTCTCCTTGTTTTAAATTTAATAAGTTTACAATAGCTTTACCTTTTGAATATTTTCCCATCTCTGGAATTTTGTAAGCTTTTATCCAATAAACTTGACCTGAGCTGCTGAAACATAGTAAGTAATTGTGAGTTGAAGTTACAAATAAATTTTCTACAACATCTTCTTCTTTCTTTTCTGTTCCCTTTACACCAACTCCTCCTCTTCTTTGGACTTTGTATTCAATTAATGGAATTCTTTTAACATAACCTGAACTTGTCATTGTAACTACTACATCTTCTTCAGGAATTAAATCTTCAATTTCAATATCTTCATCTTCACCTTCATGAATTTCAGTTCTTCTCTTTGAATTATATTTCTTTTTTAATTCTTCAAGATCTTCTGTAATAATATCTAATATCTTTTGTTCTGAATCTAAGATTGATTTTAATTCATTGATTAGTTCCATTAAATTTTTATGTTCTTCATCAATTTTGTTTGTTTCTAATGAAGTAAGTTTTTGTAATTTCATGTCAAGAATTGCTTGAGCTTGTTTTTCTGAAAGTGTGTATGTATTTATTAAAAATTCTCTAGCTTCATTTACATCACTTGAAGCTTTTATTCCTTTTACAACTTCATCAATGTTTGTAAGTGCAATTTTTAATCCTTCAAGAATATGTGCCCTAGCTTCTGCTTTTTTTAAATCAAACTGAGTTCTTCTAGTAATAACTTCTACTCTATGATCAATAAAGTGGGATAAAATTTCTTTTAAGTTCATTACTTTAGGTTGGTTGTGGTCTAATGCAAGCATGATTACACCAAAAGTAGTTTGTAATGAAGTGTGCTTGTAAAGTAAATTTGTGATTACATTTCCATCTGCACCTTTTTTTAATTCAATAACAACTCTCATTCCTTCTCTATCGGATTCATCTCGAATATCTGAGATTCCTTCAATAACTTTTTCATTTACTAAGTGTGCAATACTTTGAAGTAACATGGATTTGTTAACCATGTATGGAATTTCTGTAACAATTAATGCTTCTCTATTTTTCTTTTCTTCAGTGTGGAATTTTGCTTTTACTCTTATTTTTCCTCTTCCAGTTTTGTAAGCATAATAAATTCCTTGTTTACCAGCTATGATTCCTCCAGTTGGAAAATCTGGGCCTTTTACAAATTCCATTAAGTCTTCAATTGAAGATTCTGGATTTTTTACTAAATGAATAATAGCTTCACAAAGTTCTAATAAATTATGAGGTGGAATGTTTGTTGCCATACCTACAGCAATACCTGTAGAACCATTCAATAATAAATTTGGAATTTTTGCAGGAAGTACAATTGGTTCTTTTCTACTATTATCAAAATTATCTTGGAAATCTACAGTTTCTTTTTGAATGTCAGTTAAAAGTTCTTCTGAAATTTTTGCTAGTTTTGCTTCAGTGTACCTCATAGCAGCAGCACGATCTCCATCAATATTTCCAAAGTTACCTTGACCTTTTATCAAAGGATATCTTAAAGAAAAATCTTGAGCCATTCTTACTAAAGTATCGTAAATTGCAGTATCACCATGTGGATGGTATTTACCTATTACATCTCCAACAATTCTTGCAGATTTTTTGAAAGGTTTGTTAAAGTAAAAACCTAATTGCTGCATTGAAAAAAGAATTCTTCTATGAACTGGTTTTAATCCGTCTCTAACATCTGGAAGAGCTCTACCAACAATTACTGACATAGAATAATCTAGGTATGATTGTTTCATTTCCTGTTCTATCAGTTGTTTGATAATTTTTTTATTTTCTTCCATTTTATACATCTAAACGTTTTACAAATTTAGCATTTTCAAATATGAAATTTCTTCTGGGTACAACATCATCACCCATTAATGTTGAAAACATTTCATCAGCTGCAATTGCATCTTCAATTAAAACTTGTTTTAAATATCTATTCTCAGGGTCAAGAGTTGTTTCCCAAAGTTGATCTGGATTCATTTCTCCAAGACCTTTATATCTTTGAAGTGTTAGTTCTCCTTCTTTTTCATAAAGTGCCTTTAGTTCTTTATCATTCATTAAATACCAACTTTGTTTTCCCTTTGTAGCTTTGTAAAGAGGAGGCATTGCAATGTATAAGTAACCATGTTCAATTAATTCTTTCATATGTCTGTAAAAGAAAGTTAAAAGTAAACATGCAATGTGCTGACCATCAACATCTGCATCAGTCATAATTATTAATTTGTGATATCTTGCTTTTTCAATATTAAACTCATCGCCAATACCTGTACCTAAAGCAGAGATAATTGTAGTAATTTCATTGTTCTTGAAAATTTTGTCCATTCTTGCTTTTTCTACATTAATGATTTTTCCTCTCAATGGTAGGATTGCTTGTGTAGATCTAATTCTTCCTGACTTTGCACTACCACCAGCAGAATCTCCCTCTACTAAAAATAATTCACATTTACTAGGATCTTTTTCTTGACAATCTGCAAGTTTTCCTGGTAATGAACTTGAACTTAAAATTCCTTTTCTTCTTGCAAGGTCTCTAGCTTTTCTTGAAGCTTCTCTTGCTCTAGCAGCTAATTGTGCTTTTTCAATAATTGATTTTGTTATAGAAGGATTTTCTTCAAAGAAGATCCCTAATTCTTTGTAAACAATTTTTGAAACTAAACCTTTTACATTACTGTTACCAAGTTTTGTTTTTGTTTGTCCTTCAAACTGAGGATTCGGAATTTTAATTGAAATAATTGTAGTTAAACCTTCTTTTACATCTGAACCAGAAAGTTTAATTCCATTTTTTATGTTTTTTCCAATGTAATCATTGATAACTCTTGTTAAAGCTGTAGAAAAACCAACTACATGAGTTCCACCCTCATGAGTATTAATATTGTTTGCAAAGGAAAATAAATTATCATTGAAACTGTTTGTATATTGGATAGCTATTTCAACAGTAATTCTATCTTCTTCTTTTTCAAAATAAATTGGCTTATGGAAAGAATCTTTATTTCTATTAACATATTTAATAAATTCAATTAATCCACCATCATATTTGAAGTTCTCTTCTTTGCCATCTCTTTTATCAGCAATTGTTATAGAAACTCCTTTGTTAAGGAAAGCAAGTTCTCTTAATCTTTTTGAAAGAATATCATATTGGTATTCTACTGTATCTTGAAAAATTTCTGGATCTGGAAAAAATGTAACTTCTGTTCCAGTTTCATCAGTTTCACCAATAACTTCAAGTTCAGTAATAGGGACTCCTTTTTCAAAAACAATTTTATGAATCTTACCTTCTCTTTTTACATTAACAGATAAATATTTTGAAAGTGCATTAACACAAGAGACTCCAACTCCGTGAAGTCCTCCTGAAACTTTGTAAGAATTTTTATCGAATTTTCCACCTGCATGTAAAACAGTTAATACAATCTCAACTGCAGGTCTTTTTTCTTCTGGATGTATATCAACTGGGATACCTCTTCCATCATCAATTACTGTAATAGAATTATCTTTATTTATTGAGATTTGAATGTTAGTACAATGGCCAGCTAGAGCTTCATCTATTGAGTTGTCAACGACTTCATAGACTAAATGATGTAATCCTCGGATACCAGTGTCACCTATATACATCGCAGGTCTTTGACGTACTGCTTCTAGTCCTTTTAGAACCTTAATACTTTGAGCCTTGTAGCTATTTTCTTCCATTTTTTTAAGTATATTATCACTATCTTTTTGAGAAAATTTAGTCTCTGGATTTTCTCTCTTTTATAGTAGTTTTATAGAGCTTTTGTTTATATATCTTTCTGTTCTTTAGCCTATAATATTTCGACGAGAGGGCTCTTAACTCTCTAGAATTTAAGGGTTTTATTTTTTTTAATGGAAAGCTTTAAAAAGGTAAAAATTAGTTTGGAAAATTATGGAAAAAATAGTGCTGGATACAAACTTTTTAATGGCAATTTGGGATCTTAAAATTGATGTGTTTGATGAGATCTTTAAAGCTTGTGATTTTAGCTATGAATTATATGTTCTCGAGGGTAGCTTAGGAGAATTAGAAAGATTTATAAAGGGAAATTTACTTTCAAAGAAGCAAGCTGCCTCATTTGCGAAGAAAATCTTGGCGAATAAGGAAGTAAAGGTATTAAAGAGTGATTTTAAAGGGACAGTTGATGATCAATTAGTTGATTTGGTTGGTTATGTTATAGCGACGGTAGATAAAGAATTAAGAAAAAGACTAAAAGAAAAAGGTGTGAAAGTCTTAACAATAAGACAAAAAAAATATGTGGTTGTTGAATAAAAATGTTTTACGAGATAAAAGTTAAAGGTCATGTAAGGGTTGATCCCGTCTTCTTTAATGAAAATACTGAAGATGCTATTAAAGCTGCTTTAAGACAAAGATTTGAAGGATTCATTTCTAAAGAATTAGGAGTAGTTATCGGAGTAACTGATGTTGATGATGTCGGTGAAGGTGTAATTATCCCTGGAGATGGAGCTGCGTATTATGATACTAATTTTAATATTTTAAGTTTTAAACCTGAAATGCAAGAAGTTGTTTTAGGAAAAATCTTAGATGTTACAGATTTTGGTGCATTTATTAATATTGGACCAATTGATGGAATGATTCATGTCTCACAGACAATGGATGATTATGTAAGCTTTGCTAAAAGTAATGTTTTAACAGGTAAAGAAAGTAAAAAAAGTTTGAAAACTAATGATAGATGTAGAGCTAGAGTTGTAGCTGTAAGTTATAAAGATCTTTCAAATCCGAAAATTGGTTTAACAATGAGACAACATAGACTTGGTGCATTGAATTGGATTGACGATGAATTAAAGAAAGAGAAGAAAGGTAAGAAAAAATGAGAAAAGTATGTAAAACTTGTAAAATGTTTATAGATGGTGACACATGTCCTGCTGGAAATAATGGTAGTGACTGTGGACTTAATAATCCTTCAAAATTAAGTGAAAATTGGAAAGGAAGAATTTATATTTTTGATTCTAAAAAATCAATGATAGCACAAAAAGCAGGCTTTAAGCATGAAGGTGAATATGCTATTAAGGTGAGGTAAAAATGGAACTAAGTTTATTAAAAACACGGGAATCTCCTTTACTAAATAGGAAAAGGATAAGTTATATGGTTAATTTTGGTGGAGGATCAACCCCATCAATTTTAGATTTTAGAGATGCAGTAGCAATTGAGCTAAAAATTAAAAAAGAATTAATCTCAATTAGACATGTTTATCAAAGATATGGTTTTTCTAAAGCAAAAGTTATAGTTCATGTATATAATACAAGAAAAGATTTACTGAATTTAGAGAAAATTAAGAAAGCTGAGAAAAAATCTGTTGAAGCTGAGAAAAAAGCAGCTGAAGAAGAAGCTAAGAAAAAAGCTGAAGCAGCAAAAGCTAAAGCTGAAGAAGTAAAAGCTAAAGCAGAAGCAGCAAAAGTTGAAGCTGAATCTAAAGAAGAAGTAAAAGTTGAAGCAAAAGCTGAAGAAGTTAAAGTTGAAGCTGAAGCAAAAGAAGAAGTAAAAGTTGAGGAGAAAGTAGAAGATGGCAAAGAAACAAGTAAAGAATAAAACTCCAAGTAAAAAATATGCTAGATATAAAGAAGGAAAAGCAGAAGGATTTTGTCCTAAATGTGGACCAGGTGTATTTTTAGCTAATCACAAAGATCGAAAAACTTGTGGTAAATGTGGTTATACAGTTTTTAATAAATAATTCTTATTTTTTTAAGTTATTAATATCAAATATTTAATGTTCTAGAATTCTAAAATTTTATAGTTTTAAACCCTGGGAAGACACTCCGAGGAGCATCTTCCTGGGGAAAAAGAGGTGATAAGATATATAGAACAGAACTAGTATATAAACTTTTCGGTTGTAGTAACTTGTAAGTAGTATCTAGTCTCTATCCATTATAATAGAGATCAATCCTGCTATAGTTAGCGTCGGTATAAAGCTATCAATTTGGTCTGTAAAATCTATAATCTCTAGAAATTGTAAAGCTCCAGGAGTCCCCCATAACCAGATTCCAAGTAAACCACCAACAACATCAAAAGCAGTTCCAAATACAGGAATTCTTCCAAGAGTTAAATCTACTAGGTCAAAGACAATTGAAATAATAAATTTTAATGATGTATTTAAGACTGTCATTTAGTATTTTAAGATTCGAAGCTTAATATTAGTTTCGGATGAATACAATAAATTTTTTAAGTAGGACTATTATAGAAAGTTTATGATTAAAGCTTCTTTTGCAGGAAAATATTATGAAAAAGATTATGTTAGTGTTATGAATCAAATTAATAGCTTATATGAAAGTAAGTTAGGCCCAGGTGATTTAGCAACTAGTAGAAAAAATGATAATCTATTTGGAATTCTTGTACCGCATGATAAGTATTCTTTGTCAGGAGCATGTGCTGCTTGGGCATATAAAATTTTAGCAGAAAGTAAATTTCCAGATACTTTTTTGATTCTTGTACCAGATCAAACAGGGACAGTTGTAAATTATTTAACTTGTTTAGAAGATTTTGAAACAGAATTTGGAGTTTGTAGAATAGATAAAGAATTTGCTGAAAAATTATTAGAAAGTGGAATTGTTTCAAAAGCAGATGCTGTTGTTGAACAAGCTTTAGAAGTTCAGTTGCCTTTATTACAACATGCATGTAAGGATAGAATTAATGATATTAAAATTTTGCCAATAGTTGTTCCTTCAGCAAATAATGTTGAGATCTTAGCAAAAAAGATTGTAGAAATTAAGAAAGATCTTGTTGTTATTGTTGTTTCTAATTTTACAAAGTATGGAAATAAATTTTTATTTACACCATTTAAGTATAATGTTAAAGAAAGTTTAGAAGGTTTAGATTTAGGAATGATAAGGTTAATTTTAAATTTAGATTCTGAAATGTTTTTGAAAAATGTGAAAAGAAACAAAATTCAAGTAAGCGGGTCATTTTCTGTTGCTTTAGGTTTAAATGTTTTAAAATTATTAGGAGCAGAAGAAGGAGAATTATTAAGTTATTACAAATCTTCGTCGATAAATAAAGATGAAGAAAATTCTGTTAGTTATTTTAGTTTTATTTTTTAAATCTTATTTTTCTAAATATTTTTTTGTAAGGAATAGAAATGTTTTTATAATGCTATAACATGTATTTTAGGCATGGTATTAGTTCGTAAGAAAAAAAAGAAGGTGGCAAAAAAGAAAGTAAAAAAGAAAGCTGCTAAGAAAAAGACAAAAAAGAAAGCTGTCAAACGAAAAGTGAAAAAGAAAACTGCAAAGAAGAAAGTTAAGAAAAAAGCTGTAAAGAAGAAAGTTAAGAAAAAGGCAGTAAAGAAGAAAGTAAAAAAGAAAGCAGTTAAGAAAAAAGCTAAAAAAAGAAAAAAGAGGTAGATCTAGCCTCTATATTTTTGTATTAAATTCCAAATAGATTTTTCTATATTATTAATATTATAATTCCAAGGATAAAACAGTATATTGAGAAATAATGAAATTTATCTTTTAGGATTAAATTAATAGTTAATTTTAGAGAGAGATAACCAGTTATTATTGTAATGAAAATACCTAGTAATATTTCTAAATTTATTGCTGCTGGTGTATATTCTAGAATTGTTGCGCCAAGTATTGCAGGAATTGCTAATAAGAATGAAAATTTTATTGCTAGTTCTTTTCTAATTCCTAAAATTAATGAAGTGGAAATTGTTGAACCTGATCTGGATATTCCCGGAATGATTGCTAAACCTTGTGCAACTCCAATTAAAATTGAGTCAAATGTTGTAAGTTTTCTTTTTCCATGAAAGAATTTTGTTGATAATAAAATTAAACCTGTGATTAATAATGAAATTGCTACAGCATTTATATTTGTGTAGAATGATAAAAATAAATCTTTGAAGGTAAATCCAATTATTGCAGTTGGTATTGAAGCTATGATAATATATATCCCTAACTTTGCATATTCATTTTTGAAATTTAATTTTAATAGCTCTTTGATTATTTTGTAGATGTCTTTGTAGAAAACTAAAAGGATTACAATCAAAGTTGCGAAATGTAATAGAATATCATAGTAAATTGGAACTTGCATATTAAATAATTCTTGTGCAAGAACTAAATGCCCTGATGATGAAATTGGTAACCATTCCGTAAGCCCCTGAATTAATGATAATAATATTATGTCTAATAGTTCCATTAGATTGTTTTTTTAGATCTGAGTTATTAAAGTTTGTGATGTTATATTTCTAGAATTTTGCCTCTTGGACCTGGATTTATTATTAAAGTTTTTTTGTATACTACTTCTTGTACTTCTTCATTTTCATGGAAATGGCCACAAATGTGAAGTAATGGTTTAAGAGTTTTTATGAATTTTTTTTGTGATTTACATCCTGCGTGTCCAATATATTCTAAGATGTCAAGTTTAGTTTTGTAGGGAGGTCCATGAGTAATAAATATCAGTTCGTCATCTTTTGTTAATTTTTTCTTTAGTCTAGTTATTGCTTTTTCAAGATTTTTATCTCTTTGTGCAAAGCCTCCACCACCCCAAAAGAAAAAGTAATAATCTTCAAGTTTGATTAATCTTTTATTAGCATAAATTAAGTTCTTTTTTCTTTTACAGATTTTGATTAGTTCAGAATTAGTTTCATGATTTCCTGGAATAATATAAATGTCTTTTTTAATATTTTTACTTAAATCAAATAAAGCTTCCTTTGTACCTTGACCTAACCAAGAAATATCTCCTGCACAAATTAATATGTCTACTTTTTTAGATTTTTTAATTATTTGTTTGATTGCTTTTTCATCTAAATGTGTGTCGACAAATGCTAGTACTTTCATAGTGTTTAGAAATTTTTGTGATTTTTAAAGTTTACCTATTCCATGAAGTTTTTTCAATTTCTATATTAAGTAAATCATCTATTCTTGCTTCGATGAAAGTTAAATCTTCAGGATCAATGTCTCTATATAATAAATCTTCATTACTTGTAAGAGCATTATGTAAATTATTACAATTTTCTAAGGAATAAAAACTATTATCTTTTTCAGTTAAATCTATAATATATGTTTCATTACAATTATTTGTATTACTTGTAATTTTTAATGTTCTTCTATCTAAAAAATAGGTAAAGCCTAAATTGGTTTTTGGTGCAAATATTTGATTGTTCCATTGATCAAAATATCCCCCATCATGTCTCCAAGTATCTCCTCTCCTTATGTATATAGTAGTACCATTGTTTTGTGTAGTTAACTCTCTTGTTTGATTAAGTAAGACATTTGTTGAAGTTCCATATTCAAAAGTTACTGGACTAGTATGTATACAGGCTGCTAAAGTTAATGGTAGTAATCTTTTCATAAGACTGAGAACTTCTTAGAAGTTTATATGTATTATTGTTGGTAAAAAGAAAAAAAGAGGTGTTGGTGGGAGTATTAACGGGCCATATAGCCAATCATAAATCCTTCTTCAAAAGCATTTATTTCATCATTTTCAAGCATTCTTAATCTCTCTTCTTCATCATAAATATCCTCTTTATTTTCTAAATTTTCAAATTCATATATATTGGTAATTCTTTCCATTTTATCACCTCCTTGATAATGGTAGTTGTTTTAGTTGTTGACTGAATATGTTTTCAATGAAACTGGTGTCAAAGTCTAATGGTAGGTTTATTTTCTTTTTTTGTATTTTTTTGAAATGGTCGTAGTATTTCATGTTTTTTACCTCCTTTTGTTCTAAGAATTATTTGTTGAGGTTAGTATATAAGCGCCGCGCGAGAGCATGTCCGGTGTCCAGGGCTAGATGTTTAGAATTGTTTAGAATTGATTATAATTTCTTAAAATGTAAGAAAGGAACTAAATTACCTTGGTCATCTTTTCCATCTTTAGATTCAATTAAATTATTGTCTCTTAATTTTGAAACTTTTCTTCTAAAGGTTCTATCAGATTTGTTAAATTTGATTTGGTATTCTTTGAAAATTTCAGAACTTTTGCTTCCATTCTTACCTTTAATTATTTCTAATAAAGTTTTTTCTTCATCATCTAAAGAAATTTTTGAAGCTTGGAAATGTGATAGTTTTGAAATTGCTTTGATTACATCTATATTTTCAATCTTTCTAGAAGATCTTATCTCAGCTGCATTACCTGATTCTTTTAATAAAAAAAGGCCTGATCTAATATCTTTTAATTCTGAAGTTTTTTCTACAACTCTTTCAAAATCTTCATCAAGAATAATATCTTCGTAAAAAGCAGAAATTTTTCTTTCATTTAATATATCATAAGTTTCTTTGTATGTGTAAGCTTCGAATGTTAAAATTTCTGGCATTAATCTTGATCTTGTTCTTTCATCTAAATAAGAAATAAAATCTTTTTCGTTGCTAACCATGATGATACATTTTTTGTAAATGTCTTCAAGGATGAAATAAATAATCTGTTCTTCTTTTAATTTGTCAACTTCGTCTAATATAATTACAGCTGCTTTTTTGTTTAGAATTTTTGCAATTTCTTTCATCAATTCATTTGTTTTTTTATTTTGTACCCATTTGTAGCCAAGTTGTTGACAAAGTTCTACAATTATTTTATAGGCTGTGTCATATTTCCAACAGTTTACATATAATCCTTTAATTTTGTCAGAATATTGTTCCATTTCTCTAAGAACGTGTTTGGTTGCTGCAGTTTTTCCTATACCTGGTTTACCAGTAATTAAAATGTTTGAACCCATTCTACCTTGAAATAAAGGTTTAATAATTGTAGCAATGTGTTGTTGTTGATCTTCTCTATATTTTAAAACATGAGGAAGATATTCATAATCAAGAGATAATTCATTCTTGAAAAGAGTTTCATCATGTTTGAGAATATTGTCAAATAAGTTCATAGCATTATTAAGGTTTGATTATTTTATATAGATTGTTGTTGTAGATTTGAATTATTTTCAGAATGAGTACTTTTATATATTGGTTCAAAAACTGTTGTAATTATGAAGGATGTAATAAGTAGTTTAGGTTATCTTTTTTTGGCAAGTAGTATGTTTTATGGACTTGTACAGCTTCAGGAATATAATATGTTTGTTAATTCTCTTAATAGTATTGGTTCTTGTTACCAACGAGATTTATCTGAAGAAAGTTTTGTTGAAAAAATAGAAAATTTAGGTCTTATTATTGGTGAAAAAGTTTATTGTGATGAAGTTATTGAAGCTGATATTAGCATTAAAAGAATTGGTGATCTTGCTATGGATTTAGAAAAAATTGCTTATTTCTCAGAATAATATTTTTAATTTCTCCCGAAATGTTTAAAAAGCCTTAGAATTTTTGTGGAGGTAGGTTATTTATAATAATAACGGGAGATAATATAATGGCAGATAAAATTACTGAAAAAATTAAGGAATTACAAAGGAAACCTGATAGTATTAGAAATATTGGTGTTTGTGCTCATATTGATCACGGAAAAACTACCTTTTCTGATAATTTGTTAGCTGGGGCAGGAATGTTGTCAGAAGCTTTAGCAGGACAGCAAAGAGCATTAGACTTTCATGATGATGAAACTGAAAGAGGAATTACTATTGATTCAGCTTCTGTTTCTATGGTTCACAATGTTGAAGATAAAGACTTTTTAATTAATTTAATTGACACACCTGGGCACGTAGATTTTGGTGGAGATGTAACAAGAGCTATGAGGGCTGTAGATGGTGCAATTGTTTTATGTTGTGCTGTAGAGGGAATTATGCCTCAAACAGAAACAGTTCTTAGACAAGCATTGAAAGAATTAGTTAAACCTGTTCTGTTCATTAACAAAGTTGATAGATTAATCAAAGAAGTAAAATTGACTCCTGAAGCAATGGCTGCTAAGTTTATGAAGATTATTGAAGAAGTAAATAAGTTGATTCTACAAATTGCTCCAAAAGGTTATGGGGAAAAATGGCAATTGTCTGTTCAAGATGGAAGTGTTGCTTTTGGTTCTGCTTATCATAATTGGGGATTATCATTTCCTTATATGAAAAAACATGGAATTACTTTCAAAGATATTATTGATGCTTATGAAAATGATGCACATAAAGATTTAGCTAAAAAAGCACCAATTCATGAAGTTGTTTTAGATATGGTTGTACACCATAGTCCAGATCCAAAAGTTGCTCAAGTTTATAGAATTCCAAAAATTTGGCATGGAGATAAAGAAACAGAACTTGGAAAAGCTTTAATGACATGTGATCCTGATGGAGAACCCGCTTTTGTTGTTACAAAAATTGTAATTGATAAACATGCAGGAGAAGTTGCTGCAGGAAGAATCTTTTCTGGTAAATTTAAACCTGGTCAAGAAGTTTATATGAACATGGCTAAGAAGAAAGTTAGATTACAACAAGTTTCTGTTTACAAAGGTGCACATAGAGTTGCTTTAGATGAAGTTTATCCTGGAAACATTGTAGGTTTAGTTGGTTTGAAAGGAGTATTTGCAGGAGAAACAGTTTCTGTTGAAGTGATGGAACCTTTCGAAGCTATTAAGCATATTTTCGAGCCTGTTATCACAAAAAGTATTGAAGCAAATAGTTCTGCAGACTTAGCAAAGTTAGTTGATATCTTAGGACAAATTTCAAAAGAAGATCCTTCAATTAAAATTGAAATTAATGAAGAAACTGGAGAGAATTTAATTTCTGGAATGGGTGAATTACATTTAGAAATTATTGAAAACAGAATTGTTAATGAAAAAGGTTTGTCTGTTAAAACTTCACCACCAATTGTGGTTTATAGAGAAGCTGTTACAAAAAGATCTTCTTCAGAAGCTGAAGGAAAATCTCCAAACAAACACAACAGATTTTACTTTACAGTAGAACCTTTGGATGATGCAATTTATGATGCATTGAAATCTGGAGATCTACACGAGGGTAGAATTAAGAAAAAGGATAAAGAAACAGTTGAGAAGTTGAAGGAATTAGGTTTAGATACTAAAGAAGCAAAATCTTATTCACACTTGTATAATGGAAATGCTTTAGTAGATAATACTAGAGGAATTGTTCACATTGGAGAAGTTATTGGTCTAATTATGGATGCTTTTGAACAAGTTATGAAGAAGGGTGGATTAGCTGAAGAACCTTGTATGAAAATGAAAGTTAGGTTAATGGATTGTAAGTTACACGAAGATTCAATTCACAGAGGACCAGCACAGGTTTATCCAGCTATCAGAGAAGGTATTAGAGAAGGAATTAGATTAGCTAACCCCTTTTTATTCGAACCTTTACAATTGATGCAGATTGAAGCTCCAGCTGATTACATGGGTGAAGTTTCTAAGATTGTACAGAACAAGAGAGGACAACTAGTGAACATGGAGCACGAAGGAGTTATGGTAGTAATCAAAGCTATGTTGCCTGTTGCTGAAATGTTTGGTTGGTCATCTGAGTTGAGAAGTGCAACATCTGGAAGAGGATGTAGTTTTATCCAAGATCAGAAGTTTGATAAATTACCTGAATCATTACAAGGGAAAATTATCAAGCAGATTAGAGATAGAAAAGGTCTGAATAAGGGTGAAGAGTAAAACTCTTCTTATTTTTTTTATATTTTTAATTTTATTTTAGTTCTTTTACAACCGAAACGTATATAAACCCTCTCAATTTTCTAGAGGAAATATGGTAACAGTTTATGATGTTGATCCAAGTCTTTTGATAAGAGATGCTGGAGAAGAATTGAAGGAAGTTAAGGAAGTTCAAAAACCTGAGTGGGCAGAGATAGTTAAAACAGGACCTGGACAAGAAAGACTACCTGATGATCAAGATTGGTGGTACTTTAGAGCTGCTTCAGTTTTAAGAAAAGTTTATACAAGAGGACCTATTGGAGTTTCAAAATTAAGAACATATTATGGTACAAAGAAAAATAGAGGAGTAAGACCTGAAAAGTTCTATAAAGCTTCAGGAAAAATTATTAGAATTGTTTTACAACAATTAGAAGCTGCAGGTTATGTACAGTATAAAGAAAAAGGTGTACATAAAGGAAGAGTTATTACAGGAAAAGGTCAATCATTTTTAGATAATGTCGCAAGAAAATCATTCACAGACAAAAGAAAAGCTTCTGAAGCAGAAGCTTGAAGAACTTGAAAAGTTTGTGAAACAATATTTAAGTGCAGAAGCAGTTACAAGATATGGTAACTTAAAAACAGTGCATCCTGAAAAGGCTGTACAATCATTGATAATCATAGCCGAAATGGCGCAAGAAGGAAGATTAAATGCTAGGATAAGTGATTCCCAGTATAAAGCTTTGCTTGTGCAGATGAGGCCAAAGAAAAAAGAGTTTAAGGTTAAAAGAAAATGAGTAGATACATAAATTTAGCAAAAAAATTAAGACTTGCAAAGAAAGGCAGGCAAACAAGATGGGCACCCTTTTGGTTAGTACCTAAAGTATATGGTAAAGGAAGAAGAGTTCATCCTGGTAGATTAACAACTATTAAAAGAAGTTGGAGAAGAACTAAAACTAAGGCTTAAAAATGGAAAGAAACTACGTAATACCCCTAAGAAGAGCATTTCAAAAAGTACCTACTTATAGGAAAGCTGAGAAAGCAGTTAGTGCAACAAAAAAATTCTTAATTAAACACATGAAAGTTGAAAATGTAAAGTTAGGAAGACATCTTAATATGGAACTTTGGAAAAATGGTCCAAGAAATCCACCTCATAAAGTTGAAGTTAATGTTGAATTGATTAAAGATAAAGAAGATGGAGATTATGCTTATGCTGAGTTAGTTGGTATTGAGAAAGAACAATTGAAATTTGAGAAAGTAGTGAAAAAAGAAGGATTAGCAGGTAAGTTAGAGAGTGTAGTTGGTACAAAGAAAGATCCTAAAAAAGAAGATGAAAAGAAAGTGAAGAAAGAAGTTTTAGAGAAAGGTGAAGATAAGAAAGCAGAGAAAGTTCAAGAAGTGAAAGATGAGAAAAAAGAAGTTTTAGAAGCAAAGAGAACAGAAAAAATTGTTAAAAAAGATGACAAGAAGAGTGTTAAGCAATAAGTTAGTTTTATAAATTCTTAGTTTTTATTTTAGTTTATGGTTGTGAAAGTTAAAGAGCAAAAAATTGTAAATAGAATTGAGGTTCAAACAAATCCTGAATATGGTTGTAAACCTGAGGATAGGTCTGTTGAAGAATTATTAGATTTAGGTTTGGTAATATTGAATAAACCTCAAGGTCCAACAAGTCATCAAGTTGCAGATTCTGTTAAACATGTTATTGGTGTTAAGAAATGTGGTCATTCTGGTACTTTAGATCCTAATGTAACTGGAATTTTAGTTGTAGCCTTAGGTAGAGGAACTAGAGCTGTTGATGTTTTATTAAAATCAGGTAAAGAGTATGTTTGTTTGATGAAATTACATGAAAAAGTTGAAGAAAGTAAGTTAAGAGAAGTTATGGGGAAGTTTGTTGGAGAAATTGAACAGTTGCCTCCAAAGAAAAGTGCAGTTAAAAGACAGTGGAGATTTAGAGAAATTTATTATTTAGATATTTTAGAGATTAAGGATCAAGAAGTTTTGTTTAAGGTTGGGTGTCAAGCTGGAACTTATATTAGAAAACTTTGTACTGATATGGGAAAAGAAATGGGAATAAAAGCTCATATGCAAGAATTAGTTAGAACTAAAGTTGCGCACTTCGAAGATAAGAATTGGGTTAGTTTACATGATCTTAAAGATGCTTATGTAAAATGGAAAGAAGATGGTAATGAAGAAGAAATTCGAAAAGTTGTAAGGCCTATTGAAGAAATTGTTGAACATATGCCTAAGATTTGGGTGCAAGATTCTGCAGTAGATTCATTATGTCATGGAGCTTTTCTTTCTGTTCCAGGAGTTGTTAAATTACATGAAGATATTAATGTTGGAGATAAAGTTGCAGTTATGACTTTGAAGAATGAGTTGATTGGTTTTGGTCCAGCAAAAATAAATGTGCAAAATTTAATGCAAAAAGAAAAAGGTTTAGTTATTGGAAATTTGAAAATATTTATGAACAGAGGAGTTTATCCAAAGTATAAGAAAGATGAGGAAAGTTAGTGTTTTAATTAAAGGGAAAGTGCAAGGTGTTTTCTTTAGAGCAAATACTGAAAAGAAAGCTTTAGCTTTAGGATTGAAAGGTTATGTGAAAAATGTTTCTAAAGGTGTAGAGGCTGTTTTCGAAGGTGAAGATGAAAAAGTTAGCGATATTTTAGAGTTTTGTGCAATTGGACCTGAAGGTGCAAAAGTTAGTTCTATTGATGTAACTGAAGAAAGTTATTCTGGTGAGTTCAAAGAATTTAAGATTGAACACTAAATTTTTCAACAAAACATTCTTTGATTTCTTTAACTTGAAAGAATTTATTAATGAAATCTTTGACAACTGTGTATTCATATTTTGCTTTTTGTTCTTTTGCATTTGTTCTTGAGAATTGTATTGGTTGATAAAATTCTTTTTTGTTAATGTTTGCTATAAAATCCATTTGTGGACTTAATGTGTAGTCATTTTCATTTTTGATTAAATATCCTTTTCTTGTAAGAATGTTCATAGTGTCGTAAAGCTCTGAGAATTGTAAACCCGATTTTGAAAATATATCTGCTGCTTTGAATTCTTTTAATTTTACTGCAACATCTAAAATCTTTTCTTGGTTAGAATTAATCTCTTGTAGATTTAGTTTTAATAATGATTCACCTGAGACTTCTTCTAAATTGTCAATAATTTGTAAATTCATTAAATCAATTAAAATTTTGAATTCTTCACCATCATTATCACATGTCATTAAAACGGCTGGAATAAGTTCGTGATCTATTTTTGTGTCATCTCCATGCATAATTTTTACATCCTTTAAAGTAAATCTTTGTTTGATGATTGGAAAAGATTCTCCCTCTTGAGTGTATTCTTCTTGAATTTCTGAAAATTCTTTTTCTTCAATTACAGTTTCTTGAACAAAAGAAGTTATAGCCTCTCCTCCATGTTTAGTTTTTCTTGGTCTAATATTTACTATTAATGGTATATCAATAAGTCCTGCGATCATTGCAGATCCTATTTGTAAGTTTGGAATATCTTTCTCTGTATTTTTTGTGATACCTTCAACAGAATTTGAAATTGCTTTTACATCGTTTGGATTTGTAACTTTTAATATGATTTGTGTTGAACATTGTGATAATGCCGATTTTTCTACTCGAGATGGTCTTTGGGAAATTAAACATAAACCTAAACCAAATTTTCTACCCTCAGCTGCAACTTGTCTAATAATTGCAGAAGATTTTGCTTCCCCAAAACTTCTTTCAGGAATAAAATTGTGGCATTCTTCAATTACTAAGAAAAATGGTGGGATATTATTCTTTTTTCTTTCAGTAAATAAATCGTTAATTAATTTGTAAGCTACCATTCCTTGAATATCAGGAGCAATACCTCTTAAGTTAATTATTGACATTTTTCCATGTTGAACAAGTTCGTTCATTAATGTTGGAGATTCTGAAAATAAGTTTAGTTTTTTTACATATTCAAAAATGTTGATTAATGTCCATTTACTGTTGTTGTCTTCTGTAAGTTCAAGTTCAATTAATAAATCGTTAAAATTTACTTGGCCACCTAGATTTTTTAGAGCTGAGTAAACTAAACCCATTTGAGAAGAAGAAAGTTTTGTTGGTAAAATGTGGATTAGCTCAGAAGAATTCATATTTCTTGAGTTTAATTTTAATGGTTTTGCATCAGGATTTATTTTTATGTCTGGAGAAAATTCTACTACTTGTTTTAGAAAAGATTTTGGTTCAATTCCAAACTTTATCATTAGTTCTTTATCTTTTGAATTAGGATATTTTAATGAAGGATATTCTCCATGAGGGTCAATTACAATTACTGGAATTTTTCTTTCTAATAATTCTTCAAGTAAAACTGCAACACTGTAAGATTTTCCTGATCCAGATTTTGCTAGAACTGACACATGTTTAGTTAGTGCTTTGTTTAGATCTAAGAAAACAGGAATATTTGTATGTCCATCTAAGGTCCCCATGTAAGCTGTATTTGTTTTGTTTTCTAACTTAAGTGTTTCTTGGATGAACTCATCATTTGCTTTTAGAACTTCAATACCAGGTTCTAAAGGGTATCTGAGAGCTTTTAATTGGTTATTTTCGTCTTTGAAACCTATAATTGAACAAAAAGCAATAGTTTTTTCATGATCTTTCTCTATTTCTTCAATTTGAGCTAAGGTGAAATTACCTGAAGAGTGCATAATTTGTAAATAATCAAACTTCTTAGCTTTATTTTCTAGCTTAAATTGAAAATCTCTAGTAGTACTTTTTCCTATAATTTTTCCCAAAATCATTAAATTTCTTTTCAGTGTAGTGAGTTTATTAAGATTCTTGTGATAAACAAGATTTAAATATGAGTTGTTTATTTTTCAGATTATGGAAAACTGGAGAGCTAAAATATATTTTGTAGATGATTTGTTTTTAAAAGAAAAATTTCTTGCTAATTGTTTTGAAGATTATTTTAAAAAAGAAGGTTATTCTTTATTATGTGAAGGTGATGCAAATGATGCTTATGATTATATTAAAGATAATCCTGCTTATGATATATTAGTAGCTGATTTATGTTTAGAAGATCCTAAGGTTTCTGGTTTAGATTTAATTATATTCTCAAAAAAAACAAGGCCTCAAGCTCGGACTTTACTAGTTAGTGGATATAATTCTCCTAGTAACGAAGCTGATGGATTTTTACAAAAGGTATTTACTCCAATTGATTTATTAAGAAAAATTCAAGATTTACTAGGGCATAGTTCTTTAAGCTCTTGAAGTGAATGAATCTCTGCAATGTATTCTTTACTGTCTATTGTATGTGCATATAAATTGTCATAGTAATCTAATAAAATTATCTTAATTACTTCTTTGATTTTATCTTCATCTAAAAGTTGGATTAGTTCTTGAGCTTTTTGCTTTCCTAAATATTTTTCTATGAGTAATATTTTTTCTTTGAATAATTTTTTATCTAAATCATTACAGTATTCTTTGTAAATTCTTTCAACTCTTTCTTCATCAGGACAAATTAATTTTGCTTTTTTTGCTTCTTGCATGTGTTTCCAAACTTTTTCGTGAATTAGAATTCTACCCACTCTTCTACTTTCTCCTTCTACAAAAACAATCTTTTCTTTTTGTAATTCTAATAATCTTTTTAGTAATAAGGATTCAAACCTTTTTTGAGAATTTGGTTTTAAATTTATATCTCCAAAAATACTTCCTCTGTGTTGTGCCAAACCTTCTAGATCTAAGGAATTTGAAACTTTGTTTAATAATTCTGTTTTACCTGAACCTGTTAGTCCATAAATTACTATAAATTCTGGTAATTCTATTTTATCTAATTCTTCCCTAACATATCTTCTGTAATCTTTGTAGCCATTTTCTAATTTGATAACATTGAATTTCATAGATTTTAGTAAAGAAGTTATTGAACCAGATCTCATTCCACCTCTCCAACAATAAATACAAACCTTTCCTTCAATTTCTTTGTATTTTTTTACCATTGCTGGAAGTTTTTCAGACATAATTTCTAATCCCTTTTCAATTGCAAGATCTTTAGATTCTTTTTTGTAAATTGTTCCAACTATTGCTCTCTCTTCATTTGAAAATAAAGGAATGTTTATAGCACCAGGTATATGGTCTTCTTCAAATTCCTTAGGAGAACGAACATCAACAAATGTGTAATCTTTATTATAAATCTCTTCAATTGCTTTCATCTTATAGTCTCATATTCTTTTTTATCTGGAAAAGTGTATTGTTTTATCCAGTATAAACAAACATTTTTTAATCCTAATTTTTCAAATCTTCTCATGTTGTTGTAAACATAAGCATTAACAATTCCAAAATCTCCTTTTTTTCTTGCAACTCTTAAAAATTTTCCATCTTCTTTTTTAGAAAGAGTTTCATCAAAACCACCAACTCTGTCAAAAATTAATTTGTCACAGAATATTAAGCCTGTACAAACACCAAAATTGTGTGCTAAGGATTTTATTTTCATTGAAAAATTGTAAATGAATTTGTTTGTTTGTGATTTTACTTTTGAAGTTCCAATGTTATATTTTGTTTTTTCAATTTTGTCTAAAATTTTGTTATCCATTTTTATGTCAGCATCTAAGAAAATTAATCTGTTATTAGAAGCATATTGTGCGCCAATGTTTCTTGCCCTAGATACTCCTTTAATTGGAAGCTCGATAACCTTGTTAGTATATTTTCTTGCAATGTCTGCAGTGTTATCAGTACAAGCATTACAGACAACAATGATTTCACCTTTAGTAATTGTCTTTAAGGTTTCTTCAATATATTTTTCTTCATTGTATGCAGGGATTATTATTGATAATGACATTTATTTAAAGAAAAATAGAGACTTTAAAAGAGTTTTGAATTCGTTATTTTTATAAATGCAAACACTTTGTTAAAAATAAAGGAGGTGAAATATGAACGCTATTGAAATTATGGCCCTTATTGTTGTGGTATTAGGTTTAGTAAAAATGATAGTTATTTTTAAGAATCCAAAATCTTGGATGGGTGTAGTAAATTTCTTTTTTAAAAAACCAAAAATAACTATGTGGGTTTCTGCAGTATTAGCAGTTGTGACATTATGGTTCTTGCTTCAAACATTTAGTATTGTACAAATATTTGGTGTAATTCTATTTGTGATGTTCTTATACTTGATGACTTTTGCAGCTTATTCAAAGGAGTTAATGCAAATGGTTACAAAGATGTTGAAAGATAAGCATATGTTAAGAAGAGCTATGTTACCTATTGTGATTTGGACTGCTTTGATGCTTTGGGCATTGTATGCACTTTTTCTTTAATTTTTTTTATTTTTTTTTAGAAAGTTTTAAAAAGAGAGTAAGATCCAAATTGATTCTATGGCAAAGGTTGTTTACATACCAGTTAAAGTTAAAGGTGCTGGAATAAAGGAATTAATGAATAAATTTGATATTAAAGAGAAATATGGGATAGTTACTACTATACAATATTTAGATGAAGTTAAAGAATTAGATCATTTCTTAGGACAAATTCTAGGGTGTAATATTAAATGTGTGAAAAATTCTGATGCTGAAGCTTTTTTGTATATTGGTACAGGAATGTTTCATCCATTAAATTTAGCTTTTCAAACTAAGAAAAAAATTTATATTTTAAACCCTATGTCAAAAGAATTTAAAGAGTTAGATGAAAAATATCTAGAAAAATTTGAGAAAAGAAAAAAGGGAATGTTGTTGAAATATATTACTTCTAAAAAAATTGGTATTTTAGTTTCTTCAAAACCTGGACAGAATAATATGAAGAAAGCTTTAGAGTTTAAAGAAAAATGTGGAAAAGAAGCTTATATTTTTATGTGTAATGAAATTAAAAATTTAGAAGATTTTAATGATATTGAATGTTGGGTTAATACAGCTTGTATTAGAATTTTTGAAGATGATTTTAATGTTCCATTAATTAATTTAGGTGATATAGAAAATGAGTTATGTTAAAGTAAGAGGAAAAACAACTTTTAGGTTTGAAGGTTTAGAGCCTGAAGATGTAATTAAATTTAGAAGAGGCGAAGATACTGTTACTTTGGGTATTCCTATGTTAGGAGAATATAGAGTTCCTATGGGAATTGAGGCTTGTGTTGACGGAGAATGGGTTGATCATCCTTCTGTATTTAGAGATAGAGATAACTTATTGTATTTTAGATTTAATGAAGGTAAAAATAAAGTAATTTTAGATAAACTACCTCTAAATTTTGCTTATTTTACAGAACCTTTAATTAAATCTGCAATTGCTGCAGGAATTTATGGTAAAATTAAAAGAAATTAAATTTTATCAAATAATTCTGCAACTCTTTCTTTACCAATTATTAAAATAAAATGTGCTAATTGTGGTCCTTTTTCTTTGTTTACTAATATTTGATAAGCTGCTTTGAAAAATTCTGCTGTAGGAACTTCATTAGCTTTTACTAAAGTATAGAAATGGTTGTGTAATTCTTTATCTGTCCATTCTTTTTCTTTTAGATCTTTTGAAAGCTGTTTGAATATTTCTTTCATTTCTTTTGATAATTTTAATTCTTTTGAAACTTCATTTTGTATTGTGAATTTAAATTCTTCAGGTGCATGATTTTCTAACCAGTTCTTTGCACATGTCGCTCTTAACTTAATTCTATCTTTGTCAGCTTTTGTTTTTGCTTCTGGATATGATGCTATTGTTTTTTCAATGTCCATTTCATTTATTTGTAAAAAATTGGTTAAATGTCTAAATGATGGTTGGAAAGGTAATTTTTTTGAAGGTTTGTCTACACAACTTAGTTGATAGATTCTTTTTTGTTTTTCTAAATCTTTAATTTTTTCTTTTCCAAAATAAGCTCTTTCAACTCTATCGAAATCTTCGTAGATTTTTATTACATCTGTGTCGAATGAAATTGAAAATTCAGCATTAGGCCTTGTTCCAACAAATAACCATCTAACAATTACTGGTTCATAAATCTCTAAACAACTACCAAGAGTAATTACATTTCCTGTTGAAGAAGAAATTTTTCCTCCAGCACCTTTTATTCCAATGAAATCATATCTTTGGTATGTTGGAGCAGTCCAATTGTAAACCTCTTTAACAATCTCTTTACCAGTCATGAATGATCCACCATGTGTTGAATGATCTTTACCACCTGGTTCAAAGTCAACTTGTTCATGAGCCCACCTCATTGGCCAATCTACTCTCCATGGTAATTTTATGTAAGAAGCTTTTTTAATATCAGTATCAAATTCTTTTTTACAAGATGTACAAAGCATTTTTATTTTTGAATCTCCATCATAATCTGAAAATGTAACTTCATCCGTATTACAATCTGGACAATAACCTGAAATTGGTAACCAATCTTCTGAAAGAGCTTCTGTTCTATAATTATCAAGAATTTCTTTAATTTTATCTTTATTTTGTAATGCTTTTATCATACCTTCAACATATTCTTTATTTCTATATTTTTTTGATTGGTATAAATATTCTGGTTTAATTCCAACTCTGATAACATCTTCTTCTACTTCAATTTCATGATGTCGTGCATAACTATCTTCTTTGTCATATGGATCTGGAATGTCAACAATTGGATGTCTTAGATGTTTTTCTAACATTTCTTGTTTAGGCATATTTTTTGGAACCTTTCTAAATACATCATAATCATCCCAAGAATAAATAAATCTAACTTCCTTGCCAGCCTCTCTTAAAGCTCTTACAACTAATTCTACTGTCATAATTTCTCTAAAATTTCCTATGTGTACTGTTCCTGATGGAGTAATTCCAGCTGCACAAACATATTTCTTTTTATCACCTTTTTCAGCAATAATTTTTTTAACAACTACATCTGGCCAGATTAATACTTTTTTCTCCATCCAAATAATATTTTATTAGAAGTTTATAATATTTGTTGTTTGGGAAGCTTTTATAAATAACTTATTTTACTTTTTCTTTATGGATATTGTTGCGCAAGAATTTAAGACTCCAGGGAATATAGGTGCTTTAGCTAGAGTTATGAAAAACTTTGGTTTTAAGGATTTAGTTTTGTTGAATCCTAAATGTAATCATTTGGAAGATGAAGCTATTCATAGAAGTACAAATGCAAGAGATGTTTTAGAAAGTGCAAAGGTTGTTGATAAATTAAATTATGATACTATTATTGGAACTAGTTCTATTGTTGGGATGACTTATAGTCCAAGGAGATGTGCAATTAGTCCTGAAGAATTAAGTAAAATGGATTTGAAAGGAAAAGTTGCTTTGATGATTGGAAGAGAAGGTGATGGGATGAGTAATGAAGATTTAGAGATGTGTGATATTATTGTTTGTATTCCTTCTTCTAAAGATTATTCTGCTTTGAATGTTTCACATGCTGCAGGAATTATAATGTATGAACTGTTTAAAACTTCTGAAAATAGAGTTGGAAATGATACAAGCTATGCTTCAAGAGAAGAGAAAGATAGTTTTATGAAATTGTTAGATGAAAAGTTGAATGAAATGGATTTTATTGATGAAGAGAAAAAAAACACACAAAGAACAGTGTGGAAAAAGTTAATAGGGAAAAGAAATTTAACTAAGAGAGAGATTACAATCTTATTTGGTTTTATGAAGAAAATAAAATGATATATGAATTATCCAAGGAAAATGTAGATTTAGCAAGAGAAGAAGTTTTAGCTCTTTGTGTAAATAAAGAATTTGAGATCATTAAAAATTTTTTAATTTGTGAGGGAGTTGATTATAAAAGATTAGCTTTTACAAATAATGTTTTTGAAAATATTTTTGTTTCTGATAAAATTGAGGATATTGATTGGGAAAAATATTATACCGGAGATTTTTGTATTAGGTGTAATATTACAAGTAAAGAAAAAGAGTTGGCGAAAATAGTTTGGAATTCTTTAAAAGAACCTAAAGTAAAATTGAGAGGAAGTAAAAGCGAGTTTCATTTTTTTTATGTTCAGGATAAAATTATTTGTGGGAGAAAAATTTATCAGAGAGAAGAAAAGTTTCATTTGAGAAGACCTGATTTAAGACCTGGTTTTTTTCCTGTATCTTTGAAGCCTAAGTTGGCAAGAGCTTTAGTTAATTTAGCTGGAGTTAAGAAAGGGAAAATTTGGGATCCTTTTTGTGGAACTGGTGGAATTTTAATTGAAGCTGCTTTAGTTGGTTTAGAAGTTGAAGGAAGTGATGTTGATGAATTGATGATTAGAGCTGCTAAGGATAATTTTAAGAAGTACAATATTGATTGTAAGTTAGAAGTCAAAGATTCTAGAAAAGCAAAAGTTGAATGTGATGCAATTGTTACCGATCCTCCATATGGGAGAAGAGCTTCTTTGAAAAAAGTAGTTATAGAAAATTTGTATGAAGATTTTTTAAAAAATGTATATGAGTTTGTAGATACAGTTGTTTTGATGATTCCTAATAATTTAGAAGTAAAAACAAAGTATAAAGTTATGTTTGAAACTGAAGATTATGTTCATGCTTCGTTGACAAGAAGGATTGTTGTTCTAAATAAATAAAGCTAAAATTAAAGTTGAAATGCTCCAAATCCAAACAAAGAATTTACTTAACCAAGGGATCATATTTATTATAATTATTGCAAGTACAAAAAATGAAACTATTGTTAATAATTTTTTAGCTTTGATTTCATCTTTGAAGAAAAATAATGAAGCTGTGTATAACATTCTTCCACCATCAACTGGACCTAAAGGTAATAAATTGAATAAACCAATACCTATGTTAATTATGAATAACCATAATAATAATAGTGCAAACCAAGAGATAGTATTTTCAAATGGTGCTAAATAAGAATAATTTTCTTTTAATTCTTGTTCTTGTTCTAAACCTGAAATTCCAAAGAAAGCTATTGAAGAATTTTCAGGATGTTCTGCTGGAGTAACTAATATATCACCTTGGTCTGTTGTAAAAGTGACTTCTTCTCCAGGCTTTAAAGTGAGTACAACTTCAGAAAAAGATAAAGCATCTAAAGTTTCTTCTCCATTAATTTCAGTAATAGTAAAAGGGGTTTCTACATCTAATTCATATACAGGGTAATCTTCCATTAATTCATTAACAGTAATTCCTTGTCCATCATAAATATCTGAGACTAAAGGTGAAAAGATGAATAATGAAAATAATAATATCAAAATACCTAGAAGTATATTTGAAAAAGGTCCTGCTGCAAAAATTGAAAGTTGTTGAGCTGGTGTTTTTTTAGCTAAAGTTTTTTCATTAGGTTCTACAAAAGCTGCTAGTATAGGTCCCATAAATGCAAAGCCAGAACTTTTAACTTTAACTTTATGTAATTTAGCAATAACTCCATGAGAAAATTCGTGAATAACAGCAGTTATGAAAATTGCAATAACCCAATGCCAAAAAGAAAGTGCAGGTGCTCCAGGAATATCAATCCCAGGAAGAACAGGTGCAATTGCAGGTTGAGTTCCAGGAATAAAAATTAAAGCTAAAGTTTCTTTAACTAATATATAGAGCATAAAAACCATTCCCATAAAACCTACACCAATTCCAGTGTAAGATAAATATTTTAAAAATCTTGGGAAAGCATTTGCTATCTTTTCCATAGTTTTTAATCCTAGCTTAGTTTTATAGAGTGCAAATATTTTTGCTTGAACAATAAATTTATTTTTATGAGTGAAATAGAAGATTAAAATAATAGAATAAAATATTATAATTGAAATTAAGTCCCAGTTCACCACCTTTTAAAATCCTCTTTTATTTTTTACTTTTGATAGGTCTAAATGCTTTAGCGTTACACTTTCTACATTTTACTTTACCAGAAAGTACTCTCATAATATCAGTTCTGATTTTTGCTTTACACTTCTTACATACAAAGACTCTTTTGAAAAGTCTACCCATAGTTGCATCGAATCTTGCCATTTTTAATCTCTAACTTCCTTCATAACTTTATCTTCAAGTATAATCCAATAAAGTACAGTTACACCTTCTTTAACTTTCTCTTTTAATTCACTTGGAATTTCTAAATCAAATGTTTCATATGTTTCCATATCCATTACATTTGCTTTGTCTCCAGTAACTGAAAGTATTTGTGCTGTTTTTTTACCTATAATTGGTGAATCTAATTTATCATGTCCAGGCATAAGTTTTACTGTTTTCTTCCCATCAATTAAGGAAACAGCTTCAATACGACATTTTGCATGTCCGTGTTTTCCTGGTCTTGAAATATCAAGATTTTTTACTACACATGCTTTACCATCAAAGACTACATATCTTCCTGGTTTTGCATCTGTTGCGTGAATTTGCTTAACTTCTCCCATAGAATGTAAAAAATTTAAGAGCTTTATAAACCTTTTGATGTAATAGGAAAGAAAAGTAATAAGATATATAAAGAAAAAGAAGATTTTTGTTTTTATGGTAGATTTAATTTTAGAAGGTTTTAGAAGATTTATGGGTCGGAATCCAAGATATGATATGGTTAAAACTGGTGGGGTTGTTGAATTATTATTAAATGAAAATAAAAATGAGGGTGATTTTGTAGTTGTAAGTAAACCTGTTTATGTAGAAAAATTAATGGATCTAAGAGCTGTTCCTTATAGACATGCAAGAAATAAATCTTTCTTTGATGAAAAATTTAGGGAAATTATGTTGAAGGATGCTGCTGATAGTTTAAAATTTAATGTTGCTCCCTTTGTAGATTCAGTTGTAATTAGTCCTTTTTCAATTGTTAATACCTCAATTAGAAGAAATCAAGATAGGGGTTTTATAGTATATAGACTAGGTGTTCAATTTTTGAGTAAAGGTTTTGAAGGAAGTTCTAGTTTTTTAGAAGATGGTGTTTTTTCAAAAGATAGAGCATTTGGATATGATCTTGAAACTGGAGTGAATTTTAATATTAAAAAAGATCCATTTGGAAAAGATGTTCAAGTTAGAATTTATGAAAGTAGACCTAGTGGTGATGAAGTAAGATTTGAAGGAAAAGCCAATTGGTCATATGAATTAGTTCAAGGTGTTTTTAGAGCAAGGCTTGAAGAACAAGTAAAAGTAGATGCTAAAAATATTTCAAAGGCTTATGGCGAAATCCAAGCAGTTAAATTAAGTCCTATGAGAGCTGGTAGAAATTATTCTCGGACTCCTAGAGGGCAAAGAGGATTTTGTGTTGCTGTGAGTTATTTATTTTAGAACTTTTCTAAATCTTTTTTTAATTTTTTATTTGGTTTGTTTTTTTTCTCTAAGGATTTGATTTTTAATTCTAAGTCTGAAACTTTTTTATTTAGAATTGCAATTGCTATCCAAAGTTGAGCTTTAGAAGATTCTTTGTAAAGAGATTTTTCTTTTGAAACTTCTTTGATAAAGGCTTCAAAGTGTTCTTTTATTTTTGGATCTAAATTATCTCTCCACATCTTCTAAAATTTTGTTAAATGCTTTTATATTGATTATTGTTTTATAATCGGAAGTTATTTAAATAGAGGTTAAAAAATGGAGAATTATGTCAAGTGTATCATGTTTAAAAAAGCAAAGAACATTGCAAGAAAAATATGTAATGAGAATTGAAGTTCCTTTAGAATTACATAAGGATGGATTTTTTCAATTACAAATTTCTTATTCCATTCATCAAATGGGTGATCTGCCTTATACAAGATTATGTGTTAGAGAATTAGGTAATCCTTTTCTTAATGATTGTTCTATTTCTGAACAAGATAATGGTAATGGGATTTACTCTATAACTACAGGTCAAAAATCAAGAGGTAGGGAATTAAGTGGTTTAGAGGCTTTAGCAAAAAATCAGGATGCAATTAGTGATTTTTCTGAAGATGCTAAAAGATTATTAGGATATTTGTTTGATCATCTTGAATTACAATAATAAGTTTTATATACTAATAATTTAATTCTTATTCTATGAAAGCTAAGAAAGGTGATTTTGTAGAAGTTGTTTATACTGGCAGATTAGATGATGGACATATCTTTGATTTGAATGATAGAGAAGTTGCTGAAAAAGAAAATTTAGATCAGAAAGCTTTAGCACCAAAAACAATTGCTTGTTTAGGTGAAAAAGATTTAGTTCCTGGATTAGATAATTTTTTGATAGATAAAGAGATTGGTGAAAAGTTAAAAGTTGATTTGAAAGCAGAAGAAGCTTTTGGAAAAAAAGAAGCTGATTTAATCCAAATGGTTCCTGTAAGTAAATTTAAAGAGCAAAAAATTAATCCTGTTCCTGGTTTAAGATTAAATATTGATAATATGGTTGGTATTATAAAAATTGTTTCTGGTGGAAGAGTTATGGTAGATTTTAATCATGCTTTAGCTGGAAAAAATGTGCATTATGAAGTTTTAATGAAAAGAGAAGTTACTGATATTAAAGAAAAGGTTGAAAGTTTTCTAAAATTGAGTTTGAATTTAAAAGAGTTAGATGTTAAAGAAAATGAAGGAAATGTTAGTGTAAAATTAGCTTTACCTGATCAATTGCATGGAGCAGTTGAAGAACAAGTGAAGAAAAGGGTAAAAGAAGTTAAAAGTGTCAAATTTGAGAAATAATTTTTTTTTTTATATAGATTCGTAAGTTTTATATATAGTTAATTTGAATCTTTTTTTATATGAGTAATCTAAAAAATTTATATCAATTGTTAGGGGTTGATCCTAAAGCTCCAGATTTTGTTGTTAAAGCAGCTTATAGAGCACATATGTTAAATGGTGGTCATGAGGATGTTGGTGGTAGTTTTTCTAAAGGTGTTTCTTTCAATAAAGCAAAAGAAGTTCTTTTAGATCCTGTTAATAGAGCTGCATATGATAAAGCATGGAGAAAGCAAAATGAAACTCAAATTGGTAATTATCAAGTTTTAGAACAAATTGGAGAAGGTGGATTTGGTGTAACTTACAAAGCGAGAGAAGTTACTTCAGGAGCATTGGCTTGTTTGAAACAAAATATTCATATCTCTTCAGATGATATTGTAATTATGGAAAGAGAATCAGAAATATTAAGTAGACTTCATCATCATTCTTTACCTGGATATAGATCTTTTTTTAGACTTGAAGATGGAAGCTGTGTTTTAGCAATGTCTTATGTGGAAGGATTTTCTTTAGATAAAATTGTTGAAAAAAGAAGAACTGAAGGAAAAGTTTTAGAACCTGAACACGCTGCTTGGATGACTCAAAGACTTCTTAATGCTTTAAATTATATGCATTATCATGGAATTGTACATGGAGATGTAAAACCAGCAAATATAATGATTAAAGCAAGAGAACATAATGCTATTTTGGTAGATTTTGGTTTTTCAACTTTAAGACCAAAAAAAGGTGTTAAGCCTGAAGGGTATACTGAAGTTTTTGCAGCACCTGAAATTTTAAGTTTAAAACCTCCTTTGAGACAATCAGATTTATATTCCTTAGGTGTTACTATGATTTATGCTTTAGGTGGTAATCCAGCTACACATTGGTATCCAGATAGTGTTCCTAAACCAATGCAAGAATTTTTTAATGAATTTTTAAATCCTGTTCCTTTGAAGAGACCTGTTTGGGATAAAGTTGATTTAGTTAAAAAAATATCTACTTTAAGAAAAAGTATTTTTGGTAGATCACAATCAAGTTTGGAGTTGGTGGTATAAAAAATGGCAAGAGTAATTGTAACTGTTCCTCCGTATGCACCTTTTTTAGAAAAAATTGCAAATCATCCAGTTGTTGAAGGTTTTAGATTGAATACAGTAATGCCTTTGAGAGATGGAGAGAATGTAGAAAATTTATTAGGAAGATTAAAAGAAATTGCAGCACCTAAACCTTTGTGGATAGATCTTAAATGTAGACAATTGAGAGTATCAAGAGGACGTTTTTTTGATGTACCTAAAAACCCTACTGTAATAGAAGTTGAAGGAAAAAAAGTTATTTTAGATCCTTCAAATCCTAAAGCTTATGGTGATTTAAGAACTCCACCTTGGGCTGTTTTAGAATTAGATCATGAAATTGAGTTAGATACAAGTAAACCTGTAAAATGTTATATGAATGATGGTTTAGATAGGGCATTAATTGTTGGAGTTAGAAATGGAAGAGAATTAGTTATGTTAGATGGACCAGAGAAACTTGTTGGTGGTGGTGAGTCATTAAATATTATGCATCCTAGTTTGAAAATTAAAGGTTATCTTACTGATTTAGATAGAGAATATATTGAAGCAGGAAAAAAAGTTGGTGTTAATACAGTTATGTTGTCTTTTTTTGAAGGGGCAGAAGATTTGAATGATCTTCTTGAAATTAATCCTAATGCAGAAGTTGTAGCAAAGATAGAATCTGAGAAAGGTTTAGGTTTTGTTAATAATGATTATGCTCAGTTAGCTGGTGGTTTAAGATTAATGGCAGCAAGAGGTGATCTTTATGTTGAAGTTAGAAGACCACATTTAATTTTGAATGCAATGAGAGATATTGTTGAAGCTGATTCTGAAGCAATAGTAGCATCAAGAATTTTGCCTTCTTTGAGAAGAGGTTATACTCCTTCAGCTCAAGATATTTCAGATTTAGGATTTTTATTAGAAATTGGTTATGATCGTTTTATGGTTGGAGATGATATTTGTTTTAAAGAAAATAGTTTGCTTGGTGCATTAAATATTATTAATGCTATTAGTGAAACTTATCAACCAAGAAAAATAATGTTATAGGAGAAAATAAGAAAATGGGATATAGTTGGGGATCAGATACAACACAACAATGGACTGGAGATAAAGGTGGTTTTGATTATGGAGAAGCTGAACAAGAATATGATGCAAGTAAAGCTTATGTTAAAAATCCAAAAACTGCTACTGGGCCAAAGTTGAATAATGATATGAGTCAGGCGTATGAAAAATCAAAGGTGGTTATGGATGCAGGTTTAACAGCTCCAGAGATGGAATTGTTAAGTCATTTAGGTAAAGATGATATATTGATTACAAATGGACGATATGATAGCGCTGAAAAAGTTTTAGATGCTGTAGGTACACTTTACACAATGGTGAATAGGTCTATAGATTTAAACCCTAATCAAATTGTTTTAGTTAATTGTCCTGGAAATGAATTTAGGTTTAATTATAAGGGTAGATCTAATGTAGAAGCTTTGAGATCTTTTGTTGAAGATGGTGGTTTTTTAGTAACAACAGATTGGGCTTTACAGTCAGTAATTATGAGAGGATTTGAAGGTTATATTAAAAGGGGAAGTAGAGATACAAGTAATGATCTTGTTGAAGTAGATTTAGTAGCAGAAGGTTCACCTTATACAAAAGGTTTAGGTGGAGGATCTTTAAGACCTGTTTGGTGGTTAGAAAGTAGTAGTTATCCTATAAAGATTACAAGAGAAAGTGAAGTTGATATTTTGCTTTCAAGTAGTGAGATGGGTAGGAAATATAATGATGCACCAATTGCGGTTAAGTTTCCAGTAGGACAAGGACGAGTTGTTCATGTTACTAGTCACTTTTTCCTTCAGCAGTTACATACTAAGTATGAAGCTCAAGCACAGAAAACAGGATTAGATTTTGCAACTAAATTTTTAGGTATGGCACAAGATCAAGCTGAGGCTATTGGAGAATTAGATAATATGGCTTTTGGAGCTTTAGAAAGTGCTTATACTTCTGTTAGATTTATGCATAATATTTTCTTGCAAAAATTAAGAGCTAGAGAAGGAATTGATCAAAGATTGTTAGATGCTAGAGCTATGCCATTGATTGGGGCAGCTACTGCTAGAACTGTTAATCAATTACCTGATGGAAGGAAAAAAAGTCAGAGATTGTTAAAGGGATAAATTTTTATTTTTTTATTTTAATATGAAATATTTAAGATTAGTTGAAAAGAAGGAAATAAGAAAAGGTTTTGGTTATGTATTTAGAACTTTTGATGGGAGGCCTGTATTGTCAACAAGTAATTTTTTAGAAGATTCTTTTGAAAAACAAAATAAATGGAAAATTGGTGTAAGTTTATCGACTGGATGTGATGTTGGTTGTATTTATTGTTTTACTAGAAATTTAGATTTTTATAGGCCTTTAAGTGTAGAAGAAATTGTTGAACAAGCAAGTTTTGTTTATGATCAAAATAATTTTTCAGATAAACAAATTGATGAAGTTAAAATTGAAATGAAAGAGATGGGTGATCCAGCTTTGAATGTAGATGGGGTTTGTGGTGCAATAAGAATTTTGAATGATAAATTTTTAAATTTATTATATGTTGTTTCAAGTTCTGGTGTAAAAAATTATTCTTTGTTTGAAGAATTGAAAAAAGTGAGAGATGAAGATATAGAGATCAGATTACAATTTTCTTGTCATACTACTGATAATGAACAGAGAAGAATTTTGAGTCCAAGATTAGATATGTTTTCTTTGGAAGAAATTTCTGAAGTTGTAGAAAATTGGTATGATGAAAATCAAAAAGTAACTTTAAATTTTGTTCCATTTAAAAAATTTGAATTATCTAGTTCAAAAATTGTTGATTTATTTGATCCAAAAAAAGTTTTTATTAAGATTTCTTATGTTGATTTTCATGATTTTGTTAAAAAAGAGGGTTTGTTAGATAAAGAAATACATCAAATACAGGATTTTGTTGAAAGTTTAAGGAATTCAGGTTTTAATTTAGCTTATAGGAACAAATAAAATTCAATATAGTAACTTAAGCATAATTAAGTTTATAAATTTCTTATAGTAAAAGTTAGTTCTATGGATACTATTTTTCAACAAGCAAGTGATAGAGCTGAAGAAGAAAAGGGAAGAAAAGTTCATGCTATTGATGAAGAACTTGAAGCTATTATAGCTAGACAGAAGTCTAAAATTAAGGTTGTTGGCTGTGGTGGTGGAGGAAATAATTCTATTACTAGAATGAGTGATGTAGGTATTATTGGTACAGAAACATTGGCTATTAATACTGATGCTCAGGATTTATTGTATACTAATGCAGATGTTAAGATCTTGGTAGGAAAAGAGTTGACTCAAGGTCTAGGTGCTGGTTCTAATCCAAAAGTTGGTGAGGATGCAGCTAGAGAGTCCGAGGCAGAGATTAAACAAAAGATAGCTGGTGCAGATATGTTATTCATTACTTGTGGTTTAGGAGGTGGTACTGGAACTGGTACAGCTCCTGTGGTTGCAGAAATTGCTAAGAAAGGTGGAGCATTAACAGTTGCTATTGTTACTATTCCTTTTGAAATGGAAGGACAAAGAAGATACGAGAATGCTATGATTGGTTTAGAAAAATTAGAAAAAAATGTTGATACTTTAATTGTTATTCCTAACGATAAATTACTAGAATTGGCTCCTGATTTGCCATTGCAAACTGCTTTTAAGGTTGCTGATGAAATTTTAACAAATGCTGTTAAAGGAATTGCTGAATTAGTTACAAAAACAGGTTTAGTAAATTTAGATTTTGCTGATATTAGAGCAGTTATGGGAAATGGTGGAGTTTCTATGATTGGAATTGGAGAAGCTGATTCGGATAATAGAGCTATGGATGCTGTAGAAAAAGCAATTAATAATCCTTTGTTAGATGTTGATATTACTGGTGCTTCTGGTGCTTTAGTTAATGTTCTTGGTGGAAACGATATGACTTTGGAGGAAGCTAAGCAAGTTGTTGAGTCAATTTCAGGTAAATTGGATGACGATGCAAGAATTATTTGGGGAGCTCAAATTTCTGAAGATCTTGGTAGTGGTTTGAAGGTTTTATTGATTGTTACAGGAGTTAATAGTCCACAGATTTTAGGACATGTACCAAAAACTGACAAACAAAAAAAGGAAATTGAAAGTGAATTGGGTATTGAGTTTGTTTAATCTTATTGAGGTAAAAAATGTTTGAAGCATTATTTGAAATTATAAAACATAGATATTTTCTTATAGGTACTGGTAGCTTATTTACTGCAAGCTTATGTGGTAATTGTATTTTAGATGTTAAAGATGATTTAAATTCTGATTTTGTTGAAGATAATAATTTAGAAGAAAGGAGTTATAGGTCTGTATATGTTGAAGCTGAAGAAGAAGTTAAAACTGGTGATGATAAAGATCATTTTCTTGAAATAGGTCATCCTTCTACTTGGACTAGTGGAGATGAAATTAAAGTTATTTCTACTGGAGATTTAGAAGAATTAGTTATTGAAGAAATTGATGATGGTAATTGTTTAGCTGATTCTAGTGATGTGAAAGCTCCTGAAATTATTGGTTTGAAAGTGATAAAAAAAGGAGATAATGCGTATTTTTATGGTCGAGTGAGTGATGAGGGATCTGGTTTAAGTTATGCTTCTGTTAGTGTTTTTAAGAGAGATACTCTTCAAGCTTCTTATATGGATGATTTGAATGGGATTAATGAATTTGAATTAGATGAGTCTTATTTAAGAGAAGTTGAATTTGGAGATTATAGAAGTTATAAAATCAATATTGGTCTAAGGGATTGTTCAAGAAATACTCGGAATTATTCTGTTAAGTGTAAAGGTGAAGGTTATTGTAAAGTTTTGGAATAGGAAGTTTTATAATTAACTTGTTGTCGTTTTTTTATTATGAATAAAGAACAATTAAAATATTTGGGAAGTGGACTAATTTTTTCAGATGTATACTATACAAGTATGGGAGTAACTTTATTAAATTCTGCATCATTGGTTTTTAATCTTATTCAAGGTAATGTTGTTTCAAGTGGTCTTTTTCTCGTTAATCTTATACCTTTTGCTGGTTATACATTCATACAATCTGTATTAAGAAAATCTGATCTAAAAGGTGATGACAAAATAGGTTTAAAATCTCTTACTAAGATTAAATCTGATGTTGATAATTTCCCTTTACAACATGTTGATGAAGTTATAATTAGTGATTCGTTTGGTTTAGAAGCAATGTTAAAAAGAACTTCTGATAAAGAGAAAAAAGAGTGGGGTGTGCCATTTTTTTCGGAACTCAAAGATGGTAATGCTGAAATTTCTAGAATTCATAATCCTTATTCAGATGAATATGTAATATTTAGTAATTTTATGAGTTTAGGGTTAAATTTTGATAAATTATTTGAAGATGAATATAATGGGTTTCAACATTTTCATCCTATTTCAGGTGTTTCAAGTTATTATATTTGTAGACAAGATAGAGTTAAACCTAAATTAGAAATTAATTTACTTTCATTTAATGTTAAGGAAAAGCCAGTTGTTATTGGTTTTAATAGGTTACATACTTATGTTCCTTTAGATGGTGATCAAACAAAGTTACAAAAGGCCTCTTTTAAGGATATTTATAGATTTTTAGGTTAGTTGTTGTCCCTGTGTAGTTATTACAGAATCGAAAGCTTTATATATTAGTTCTCTTTCTGTTTTTATACGATACTTGTATCGTGGGAAATAAAAAAAAAATGGTAACAATGCCAAGTTGGGTAAATAAAAGGAATGGAAAATTTGCTGGAGTAGGAGCTGCATTAGTTGGTGCTGGTCTTTTAGGTGGATATTTTATGCCTGGATGTAATGATACAGAAGCTACAGAACCTGAAGCAACTGAAGAAATTTTAGTTATTCCTGTTGTTCCAGAAACAGATGAACCTGTTGAGGAAAAGGAAAAACCTAAAAGAGTAATCGTAACAGTTGATGATGTTTGTGCTGGAGCTAAAAGAGACAGAGAAGGACCTACTTATGATAGTAAACCTCAAGCTTATATTAGCGGTGGACATCTATTATTAGAAGGTGTAGTTACAGATAAACAAGGTATTAGATCTGTAGGAATTTATGCATTTAGAGATGCTGGATTTTTAGGAACAGATGCTTTATACAGTCTACCAAATGTTCAAATCGATGGAAGAAATGATTTAAATTTAAGAGATTTAAGTGGATTTAGTTTTCCAACAGATAAGAGAGCAGATATTGGTTTAGTTGTTTATGGTTGTGACGGTGAATCTTTGAAAATTCCTTTTGGAAAAATTGGTGGAAGAAAAGCAATTTCAGAAGCTAATGCAAAGAAAACACGAACTTATCTAAGATAAATTTTTTTTAATTTTTTAATTATATTTCTTTAATTTCAGAATCTACTGGAACTACAAATCTCATACCCATACCCATTTTCATTAAAGCAGAAAGTAAAGCCATATGTTCTTTTCCAGAACCTGATGTAAAGTTAACAGCAATTTCACCTGAAAGTTTATCCTTTAATTCATTCTGAATTTCATTTCTCATAACTTCCATACCTTTATTTACGTCGACTAGAATAAAATTAACTTTTTTATTTGATGTGAACTTTTCTTTACCAAAATCATTTGTAATTAAATGAATATTATCCCATGCATGATTATTAATTAAACGAGCAACTTCAATCCATGTACCCTTACCAGTACTTAAGCAACATATTAAGTCTGTCATATGTATATTATATGGTGATTTATAATATATAAGCATTACTAGCTTAAGCAATATATTAACTCTGCTGGATAAACAGTTTTAAAGTCTAAAACTATAGCATATAGCATGGTTGATGAGCAAATTCGATTTATCTGTAATAATTGCAGGTATAAATTTAGAAGAAAAAAAGATTGGGATAGCTATATTTGTCCTTATTGTGGGAAAAGTTCCGTCGAGAGAGAGAATACAATTAATAAAATGATTATGGACGAACTTTAGTTTTTCCTTGTTGCCAGTCTTTTAAAATCATTTTAGCAGTTGATATAATGTCAGGTACACCACCTTTTTGTAATTTATTGTATTTTATTGCAATTGATTCAAGAATATCATAAGAATCTTCAAGTTCTTCTACTCTGTAATATGAACAAATTGTTCTTTTCTTAGTTTCTATTAATTCTAGAGCAACAAGATCAGGATCTTTTACTTTGTTAAAATCTAAAGCATTGATTAAAGCTAATTTTGTTTCATCTTTTTCCATATATGGAAGAACTCCTGGTGTGTCAACTAAATAAATTCTTTCTGAAATCTTTAATGTTTGTCTTCTTTTTGTGTAACCTGAAATTGAAGAAGTTTTTGCAGATTTTCTTCCCTTTAATGTATTGATTAAAGAACTTTTTCCAGTGTTAGGATAACCTAGTACACCGACGGTAACTTTCTCTTTTCTTGCTAATGATAGGATCTTTTTCTTAAGAATTGTTGTTCCAAATTTTTCTCTTGAAGAAACAAAAATACAATTTCCTAATTTCTTTTTCCACTTTTCTAATTCCGCTTTTTCAACTAAATCACATTTATTTAATATGTAAATGATTGGTCTGTGGCTAGTTTTTTCTCTTAATTCTTTGTTTGAAGATAATTCTGGAAACCTTGCATCTAAGACTAATAAAAGGATATCTGAATCTTTTATTACACGTTTAATGATGTCCCAAAAATTTTTCATGCTTAAAACTAATATTAGTTGTTTATTAAAGCTTACTTTTTAATAGATAGGTGTGAGTATATGAATGATTATAAAGATTATTACAAAAAAGACTTATATGGATAAAAAATTATTTTTAATAATTATAGTCGTGTTAACTCTGTTAATAAGTTTGGAAGCAGTATATTCTAATGAAGTTTTAAGTGAAGATTCTTATGATTATGAAGATTTTTTTATGACTCAAGATAGGAATGTTGAAAGAGTTTTCTTTTTAGTAGGTGATGTAAAAATGGGAGAGTGGCATATATGAAAAAAATAAAAATTTTAGTTTTGGTTTTGGTTCTTTTGTTAAGTTTTCAAGTAGCTTTGGCAAGTGATTGTGATGATTACTGTCAAGATGAAAGTTATGATTATGGTTCTTGTAAAGAAACTACAGAAGAGGGTTTTTGTGACGGTAATGATGATGATGATGTCTTTGGTTTTGAGTATTGTGAAGATCTAGAAAGATGTTGTTGTGGTAATGATGATGGTTCTGATGAAAGTACTGATGATAATACTGATGATGAATTAGAAGGTAATGTAGTTGAAGAAAATTCTGAAGAAGGAAGTAGTTGTCCTAGTTATGATGAATGGGCTAGTGTTTGTTCAAAATCAAGTGCAGAATTATTCTTTTGGTTGATGTTATTTATAGTAATAGTTTTAGTAATAGCAAACTTGTTAAGTCCAAAAAAAGAAGATTTAGAAGATGAAGACGAACTTAATTTGGAATAACAGCAATTTTTTTATCTTTTTCTCCAATTCTTAAGTTCTTTAGAGTATAAGCTTTAATTCCTTGAGATTCTGCCCATTTCTTTGCAATTTCTTCGCTTTTGAAAGTTTTTGGTCTAGTTTTTCTTATTCTATTTTGTGGTCTTTTTAATCTTAGACCTGTAGCTGAACCATTTCTTCTCTTAGCTCTTGTGTGTACTTTAACCATGGGTTGGAGTTATTTATTGGCCTTTATAAAGCTTTTGAGTGCTACTCTTAAGTGGTGTTAAAAACAAAGGTTTATAAAGGGTTTGTTATTTTCTAGTGGTAATTAAACTCGCGAGGTTATAAAAAATGAATAGAAATATGTTATTAAGTCCAATTTTAGCTGCTAGTTTGTTAGCTGCAAATGTTGCTAGAGCGGATGATATGTGTGAAGACGCAATTAGAGTAGAAGTACCTGAAGGTCAAACTGTTTGGGGTAAAACTGCAGTTGCTTTAGTGGGTCACTACGATGGAATTGAACAAAATTTAGAAGAAACTCAAGAAATTGCTGAAGCTTTGATGAAAGGTGGAAGAATTTATGAATTAAATATGGCTTGTGCTGATGAAGCTACAAAAGAATTGTATTTAGGTTCAGATACACAATGGGTTGATTATGGTTATGATATAGATTGGGGAAGTTTCTCAATGATTAGAACAACTAAAACAAGATTTGATGACGATGGAAATCTTATTCCAGAATTAATGTTTAGAACTAGAAATGGTGAAGATGGAATTTACTTCGACAATGTTAGCTCATTCTTAATGCCTAAAGATATGTTAGGTGAAGAAGCTAAAGAAGCTGCTGAAGATGATGGATGTATTGACGAAGAAGAATTAACTGGTTTAACTGGAAGAGTTCTTGCTTTAGAAGTTACAATTGTAGATCATGAAGAAAGAATTACAAAATTAGAATTAAATTATACTGGACAAACTACTAATGAAACAAATAATGTTATTGTTGTTCCTGGAACAGCACCTAATGTTGTTGTTATTCCTGAAGCTGCTCCTGTTGTAAAATACGAAGAAGCTAGAAGTGTTTTTGGTAACTTTGGATTAAGTGCTGTTTACTTAAAAGAAAATAGTAGACAAGACAGTGGTGCAAACTTATCTGGAAGTGGTTTAGAATTTGTTGGTGGATTAGCTATTCCTACAGGTATTGGTGCTTTAGTTATTCAAGCTGATGTTTTAGGTGCAAAAATTAACTATGACGATGCAAGATTAAACAAAGTTGGTTTAATTGATGCTACAGGTTTAGTTGCTTATGCAATTCCAATGAATGGAAATTTAGCTTTATTAGTTGGTGGAAGAGCTGATGCAAGATTTGCAGATGTTCATTACGCTGGTGTGGATGCTAATACTTCAAGAAAAACTGTTGCAGTTGAAGCTGGAATTACTTTAGATACTGAAAATGTTGATTTAGGCTTTGGTGTTTATGGTGGAGTTGGTAATGTTAGAACTGATGTTGATTTAGAAAATTATAATATGACAGTGGATCCAACAACTGTACTTGGTGCAGAAGCTGGTTTAATTTATTCAGTTGGTCCTGTTGATTTAGAAGCTGGTTTAGTTCTAAGTAAATATACTGGTACAAAAACTTCACAAGATGCAGGTCAAATTTCTGATGTTGATGCATATGTTAATCCAAATTTAGGTTTAGGTTTAAACTTAGGTCCTGTTGAATTAGGAGTAGGTTATGAATTACTAAATATGGGTAATGGTGCAAGTGGTGGAAATACAAGTTATTCACATGTAGGAAAAGCTGGAGTTAAAGTTAACTTTTAATTGAGGTAGATGGAGGACAAAAATAAAATGATGAAAAAAACAATTTTAATCTTATTGTTTTTAATCCTAGCAATGAGTGTAGCTAGTGCTGGAACTGTTGTAATTGATCCAACAAGTCCAAGTACAGAAGATACACTTAATGCATTTGTTGAAGGAGAAGAAAGTACAAGCTTCGATTTCTATTGGATTAAAGATGGAGCAACTTATAAATCAAGTACAGGTAGTTCATCTAGTTTAGGTAGCTCAGTTACTGACGCTGGTGAAATCTGGACAGTTTCTGTTTGGGTGCCTGAAAGTGCTTGGTATGATAGTTTTGAATATGGAAGTGCTAGTGTTACAATCGAAGGAGATGTACCAACATTTGATTATGGTAATGTAGTTATTGATCCTTCTGAGCCTTGTGATGAAGATAATTTAACAGGTTATGTTGAAGGTTATGAAGATACTACATTTGATTTTTATTGGATGAGAGATGGAAGTGTTTATTTATCAGAAACTGATAATGAATCTGTTTTAGATGATTCTTATACAGCAGTTGATGATACATGGATATTATCTGTTTGGGTTCCTGAAAGTGCATGGTATGATAGTTTTGAAATCGGAAGTGCTAGTGTTACAATTGATAGTTGTGATGATGTAGTAATTGAAGAAGATGAAACTTATGCACCTGCAGTTACAGATATTTTCTTTTCAGTTGATGAAGGAGAATTTGTAAATGTTGATGTTGTTTATACAAATAATTTTATGACTTACTTTTTTTATAGTAGCATGACTGATTTAATGGAAAGTCAAACAATTTATGTTTACGATTCTGATTCTTTAGAAGATGAATTAAGATATGAATTTGGTTTACCTTTAGCAGATTTAATTGGTGAATGGCAAACTGTTGTTGGCGATGCTGGTGTTTATGAAACAAGTATGAGAGTTATGGATACTGATTCAAACATTTCAATTGGAAATATTACAATTACTGTAAATGAAGAAGAAGTGGAAATTGAAAATATTTGTCCTGTTGTTAGTGCAGAAGATATTACAGTTTATGAAGGTGAATTAGCTGTTGCTGATTACATAGTTTCAGATGCTGATGGAGATATTTTAATTACATCATTTAGTGAGCCAATGGAAAATAACGGTCAGTGGCAAACTGAAGAAGGCGATGCTGGTGTTTATGAAGTTACTATTACAGTTACTGATAATGAGTGTGAAATTACAGATACCTTTTTAGTTACAGTTTTAGCTGAAGATGTTGAAGTTGAAAATACTTGTCCTGTTGTAAGTGTAGAAGATATTACAGTTTATGAAGGTGAATTAGCTGTTGCTGATTACACAGTTTCAGATGCTGATGGAGATATTTTAATTACATCATTTAGTGAGCCAATGGAAAATAATGGTCTGTGGCAAACTGAAGAAGGAGATGCTGGTGTTTATGAAGTTACTATTACAGTTACTGATAATGAGTGTGAAATTATTGATACATTTTTAGTTATAGTTTTAGCTGAAGAAGTTGTTGATGATAATCAAGCACCTGAATTAGATGACATTGAAGATCAGTATGTAGAAGAAGGTGAAACTGTTGAAGTTGAAGCTTCTGCTAGTGATGCTGATGGAGATGATCTAAGTTATACCTTTGAAGGTGTAGATGAAGCTGATGTTAATGATAATCAGTTTACATGGACAACTGAAGAAGGAGATGCTGGTGAATATATTGTTTTCGTTACTGTAAGTGATGGTGAATTAAGTGATTCAACATACTTTAGAATCTTTGTTTCAGAAGCTGATGATGATGGCGATGATGACGGAGATGATGATGGTGACAATGATGGTGACGATGATGGTAATGATGCTGATGGAAGTAACTATGAAGGTACTGACTTAAGTGTTTCAGAAGTATTAGTTATGAATGCAAACAATTTGTACTCTGCTTATGATGTTTCTGGTTTAAGCTTAGAAATCAGTGGTGCTTACTTTGTTGAAAATGGTTATCTAGAAACTGACTCTGGAGATAATGAAATTAAAGTTTATATTGAAATGTTAAATAAAAATAGTTTCGATGCTCAAAACTTAGATATTAGTTTTATTATCGCTGGTGAAGAATGTTTTGCAAGCTTTAGTGACTTAGATAGAAATGAAAAAGGATATGCTGTTTATACAGTAGAAATTCCAGAAGGTTTAGAAACAGGAAAATATGGATTGGAAGTTTCAATTGAAAATGAAGATCTAGATTATAGTGAAGTAATCAACTTAGAAATTACAAGTTTAGGTGATTTAGTTGAATATAATACTGTAAGCGATGATCCAGTTGTAAAAACATTTTGGGATAATCTAATGGATTTTCTTAAATCTATTTTTTAATTTTTTTTTAATATTTGTTCAAGTTTTTTTAGAAATTCTAAATCTCTTTTTTGTATAAATTCACCTTCATAATTTTTAGGCGTATCATTTTCAATTTGTGAAATTGCTTCTTTTAATGGTAACCAAATTATTTTGAAACCTTGACTTAATTCTTTTTCTGTAAAATCTGGCTTTCCTTTAGAAATAATATTTCCATAAAAACAATAAGATGTTTGTTTTAAATCCCATTTTGATCTGAATTCAATAATTTTTCCAACTTCTCCATTTATCTTTATGGTACTTCCTACTTCTTCTAAACATTCTCTTATAAGGGCTTCTGTTTTATTTTCTCCTTCATCAATTCCTCCACCTGGAAGTTTATGGTAATCATATTTTGAAACAAATAATAATGGAATTAAATTATTTTCTTCAAAAAGAATAGCTCTTGAGGCTTCTCTTATTTTTAAATTAGAATCATTACTTGGAATTTCTTTGTCTTTTATTTCTTTTATTAATTCCATAATAAATTTTGTCTATTGTATAGATATAAATCTTTGCTTTTCTAAAAAATTATATAATTTATAGGGATTAGATTAATCTTCTTTTTTAATATTCTAGTTATTATGAAAAAATTAGAAAAAATGGTGATGTTAGGCGCATTTATTCCTTTATTAGGATGTGGAAATCAATCTTGTACTGGGTATTCTCCAGAGATTTGGATAAGTCCTGAAACTCCAAGCTCAAGTGATAATGTAACTTGTAGTGTGGATTATGATGGGATTTTTGACTTCTATTGGCAAGTTAATCATGAAGAGGTTCATAATAGTACTGGGGAAGAAAGTATTTTGAATAGTAATTATACAAAACAAGGTGATTTAGTGGATTGTATAGTATATACTCCTGAAGGTGCTTGGTCAGATGAATTTTGGATTGGTCAAATGAGTGTATATATAGAATAATCTTTTTCTTTTTGTTATTACTTCTAAGTAACTAAAAAACCGAAAGATTTATAAAGAAGTTCTAGATGGGTATAATTATGAGTTTATGCCCAAGAAGTTGTGAAAAAGAATTAGTATATGATTCTGAAACAAAAACTAGTTATTGTCCTAGATGTTATTGGGAAGGTAAGGTGCAAAAATGAATAAAAGATTAATATTAACAGGACTAGTACCAATTCTATTAGGTACAAGTAAAGCAGATACAGATTCAATGAAGTTAGTAAAAGCTATGCAAGAACATGGAGTTACTAGAGATGGTGCAAGTTATGCTTTTTTACAAGATGTTCATTATGAAGATGAAGATGGTGGAGTTTTAGCTTTTGAAGATTGTTTTTTGAAATATCAAAATAATGATTTAACAGTTAGTTGTGTTGATAATGAAAGATTAGGTGAAAGTATTGATGGATCCTTAGTTGTTTTTGGAGCTTGGGATGAAGGAACTGATAATCAATTAGAAGAAATTGGGTCAGATAATGGTTATATCACAAAAGATGATTGGAGTAATATTTCAAGTACTTTAATTAAAAGATTAGAAAAAGGTACTGATAGTTATTTTGGTTTAATGTTAGGTCAAGGTAGAACTGAAATGGAATGTGAGAAAGGTGAAGAAAGATTTGTTTTGAATTATAATGATAATGATGGTACTATGTTAGATGTTTATAGAGCTGGTGAAAGAATTGATAGATTTGATCCAGATCATAAAGATTTAGCTGGTCAAAGATTAATTTATACAGTTATGTTTAGAGATGCTTGTGGAGATTTATAAAAAGATGATAAAAAAAATAATGTGTTTATTTATGATAATGTTGGCTTTTGTGCCAATTGTAAATGCAGACTCAGATAATTATGAAATTAGTAAAGTTTACATTAATGGAATTAGTCCAAGTGCTGATCAAATGGTACAAGTTGAGAGAGGAGATTCTGCTCAAATTACTGTACACTTAGAAGGTACTGGTGATACAACTGATGTAAAAATTAAAACCTGGATTGGTGGATATGAATTTGATACTATAGAAGAATATACAGAAACTTTTGATATTGAAAATGGAGTTTCATATAGAAAAACTTTGTATTTAGACATTCCTGAAGATCTAGATGTTTCAAGTAATGAATATACTTTACATGTAGAAGTTTATGATTCACAAGAAAGAGAAACTGAAGAATATAGTTTGTTTTTCGAAGCTGAAAGACATAATATTTTAGTGAAAGATATTATTTTGTCTTCAAGTTCAGTAAGTGAAGGAGACTATTTAGGTGTTAAAGTTAGATTAGATAATCAAGGTGAAATGGATGAAGAAGATCTGAGAGTTACAGTTTCAATTCCAGAATTAGGTATTTCAAATAGAGAATATTTAGATGATTTAGAAGTTGATGAAGAAGCAGATGTAAGTACAGTTTATTTGACTATTCCTGAAGGAGTAAGTGAAGGAGTTTATGAAATTAAAGTTGAAGTTGAATATAATGATGGAAATACAGAAGTTGAAGATTCAAACTATTTGAGAATTAATAGTGATGCAACAGTTTATGATGAAAATGCTGTGGTTTCATTTCAAACAATTAAAGATTTAGAAGTTAATGAAGATAGTAGTTTCAAAGTTCAAGTTAGTAACTTAGGTGAAAGTTCAAAAACATTTTATTTAACAGTAAGTGGAATGGATGCAGATTATACAGAAAGTGTAACAGTACCAGCTGGTTCAAGTAGCGAATTATATTATACTTTGAGTCCAGAAGAAAGTGGTTACCAAAGTGTTTTAGTAGAAGTTAGTTCAGAAGATGGTGTTGTTGAACAGAAATTGTTCAATACAGATGTTGATGAAGAAAGTAACTTTTGGCCTTTAGCAGTTGGTGGAGCTTTTGCAGTTTTTGTTATTTTGTTAATTTTAACTTATTTGAATAGGTTGAGGTAAAGAAAAATGAAAAGAAAAATATTAGGATTAGTAGGTGCATTGGTATTAGGTGCATGTAGTAAAGATAGTAGAGATATAGATCTTCTTGAAGAGAAGAAATTAGTAGAATTGGTTGTAAATAATCCAAATACAAAAGTTGATGGTAATACTTATACTTTAGATCTTAATGATTCTGAAGTAAAATTTATTGATTCTGATGAAAATCAAGTTTATTCAAATCCAAAATCAATTAAGTATGCTACTGGACATGTTGTTAGAGATCAACTTTGGGTTTGTCAAGAAGGAGCTAATAAATATTGTAATATTCAATCAAATCCTATAGATTTAGATTATAATATGAGAAGAAATGCAGTATTATCTAAGTTGGAAAAACAATAAAAATGACTTTACAAGCAATAGTAGATATTATAGGTAAACCAAGACCTAATAATTTTTATCTTTTAAAATCTGAAGTTAATAGAGGAAAACCTATTTCTATTAGAAAAAAAGTTATAGAACTTTTTCCACAAGATGATGATTTTATATTTGAAGTTGCTGATAGTTTAGATGAATCGATTGATTTATTTGGAGATGAAGTTTGTTCTGATATGAGGCAAGATGGTGAGAAATATTTAGTTGGAAATATTTTTGATCAATGTCAAGATCCATATTTTGTTCTTGAAAGAAAAGGAAATTATGTTGTTATTACACCTCAAGATATTATGATTGGAGATTTTCATGCTTTTGATGTGCTTATGGCTTACCAAATTTGTATGAATTTGTAAGTTTTTCTATTTTTTAATATAAAAGTTTATAAAGAGTATTCTAATATGAATGTGAATGGCAAGTAGATTAGAATCACCGTCGTCAATTAACACTTTTAGACAGTGTAAAAGAAAATATTATTATCAATATATTGAGAAATTACCTACTAAAGGAAGTATACATTTAGTTAGAGGAAATATTGTGCACTCAACTTTAGAAGATTTTTATGATCTAAGTATTGAAGGAATAAATTCTGAGAATTATATGCAAGGTTTTAAAATGATGTTGCAAAAAGAGTTTGTTAGACAATGGGGAAATTATAAAGAAAAGTTAGAAGAGTTGAATATGAGTAAAGATCAATTGGCTTTTTATTTTGAAGAAAGTTTAATGATGGTTTTGAATTGGAGTGATCATTTTCTTGATGAATTTAGTTTAGAGCTGAAAAAAGGATTGAGTGTTCAAGATGCATTTAAAGTATTAACACCGATTAGAGAGCAGGAATATCATTCTGAGAAGCATATGGTGAGAGGTTTCATAGATGCAATTCAAGAAAGAGATGGAGAGATCCATATTATTGATTATAAAACAAATAAAAGAAGCGAAATTAAAGATAGTATACAATTACAACTTGCAATTTATTCTTTATTATATCATGAGAAACATGGGAAAATTCCAGGAAAAGTTGGTGTGTTTTTTATGAGAGATAGATTGAAAATGTTAGAAACAAATATGGCAATGGTAGAAAGAGCAAAGAGAGATATTATTGCTGTACATCAACATACTACAAATACTGCTAATAAATTTGATTATCATAGAACTGTTACTCCACTTTGTAAATGGAAAACAGGACAGTGTGATTTCTTTGATGTTTGTAAGCCTTTAAATAACTGACTTTAGTGCAGTCATTGCAACTTCTAATTGTTTTTCATTAGGTTCTTTTGTTGTTAACTTTTGTAAAAATAAACCTGGAGAAATAATTATTTTGAACCAAAGTTTTTTATCATATTTTCCACTTATTTTAATTAACTCATAAGCTATTCCTGCAATTAAAGGAAGTAATGCTAATCTAATTAATAATTTGATTGCAAAATTATAGTCAAGAGGAATGAATAAGTAAACTAAAATACTTAAAGCTAAAACGAAAAGGATAAAACTTGTTCCACATCTTACATGAATTCTTGAATACTTTTTAGGATTCTCTAAATCTTTGTGTTCGTAAGCATTTACAACTTTGTGTTCTGCACCATGATATTGAAAAACTCTTCTAACATCAGGCATTAATGAAATAAAATAAATGTATCCAATAAGAATTATTATTTTTGTGATTCCTTCAGTTAAATTGAAAAAATATTTGTTTGCTATAAAAGAAATGTAAGTTGATGCAGATTCTGCAATGAATAAAGGAAGTAATTTGAATAAAAATATTGCTAGACCTAAGGAAATAAACAAAGTTACTAAAAGTGAACCTGTGCTTAGTTTTTCATCTTCACCTTCTTCTTCAATTGAAACATTTGCTGAATAGTTTAAAGCTTTAATTCCCATCACCATAGTTTCAGCTAAAATGATAGGACCTCTAATAATTGGTAAATTTAGAAGTTTGTTTTTTTTAGTTACACTAATTGATTCTTCTTCTTTTGTTACAATCTCACCTTGCGGATTTCTTACTGCAATTGCTAATTTTTTTGGGCCTTTAATTAAGACTCCTTCAATAACAGCTTGACCACCAATAAATTCCATAAAGAAAAATTGATTTCTTATTATTTAAATCTTGTCATGTTTCTTTTCATAAATAAAGAAAGCAATAATCATTAATGTGAAGAAAATGATTATAATTCCAATTTTTATTAATCTTAAATAGTTAGTTTCTTCCTCTGGAGCTTGAGATGCAATAAGATCACCAGTTAATTCATCTGAAATATAAGCAATTTCTTCGCCTTCTTCTTCAGTAATATCTTCTTCAATATCTTCTTTTTCTTCACCAGTAATTACAAAGTATGAAAAACCTGGAGATTCTGCTGTGTAAAGATAATAATCTTCTGAAGATCCTGAACCTGATGTTTCTAATTCTTCCCATCCTTCATTGTATCTTTGTAAGATTATAGTTCTATAATCAATGTTGTTTTCTTCAACCCAAGTTTTTGTAACTTCAAAAGAAAGGTCAACAGAATCTAAATCTTCATTTTCAAAGTTTGATAAAGTAATTTGCATATAATCATAAGTTGTTCCTTCTGGAGTTGTTATTTCTGTTGGTTGTGAAGCTAAAGATTCAACTGTTATTTTTATGTTTGAAAGCTCTTTGTTTACATAAACTTCTAAATTTGAAACGGGAATTAGTGTACTTGGAATTTCAAAAGTTAATGTATCTTGTGGGGTTGCAGATTCAAAGGATTTTATTGCTCTTGAACTCTCTCCAGTAGAAGATCCACCACCTCCGCCTCCTCCGCCTCCACCTGAGGTAGAAGAAGTTGTAGTAGTAGAACAAGCACCACAATCTTCTGAACATGAACTACAGTCTTCTGAAGCATCACATACAGAGTTACCACAACATTCTGTTACTGTAAAAGAACTTGTGTTAGTATAAGATTGTCCTAAAGAATCATTTGACCAAATTGTAAAGTTTGTTTCAGCACAAGTGTCTGTTGTAAATTCATAAGTGAAATTGTAGTAAGTGTTGTTAGTCATTGTGTAATTTGTATCGTCAACTGTGAATGTTGCTGTAGAAATTGGTAAAGAGTTTACTAAATATCCTGTTACAGTTTGTGTTGCTCCTTGGTCTAAAGAAGATGTGTAAAGTAAATTAACTAATCTTGGACCTGAAATTGTGTCAGATACAGTATAAGAAATGTTTGTGTAGTTTATATTTCCAGATTCATCCAAAGCATAAATATTTTCATTGTTTGTTCCGTTGATGTAAGTTATTATTGAATAAGTGAAATTTGTTGATGAATTAGACATAGTAAAATTTGATGTGTCATAGGAAATGTTTGCATAAGTTAAATGTGTGTCAGTTATGTTTGATGAATAAGAAAAAGTGTCACCAAGTTCTAATGTTGTTGCATAAGATTCAGATTTTATATTTGGTGTTGTTGCATCTATTGTAAATGTGTAAGTGTCAGAGTTTCTTGATAAATCAGATGAGTCATTACAAGAAATGTAGTAATTGTGAGTTCCTTCAGCTAAGTTTACTGTGAATTGTGTTAATGTTCCATTGTTTGTAGTGTCATTTGTTTGGTTGTATACAGAGTTTAAGTAAAGGCTACAATTGAACCTTGTGTCAACATCATCAGTTGCTGTAAAGTTAAAGGTTGTGTTCTCAGAGTCTGTGTAAGAATTGTCTCCTGGTGATGAAAGAGTAATTAGAGGAGCACCTGTTAAAATTGTAATATTGAACCAGTCTGTTGTGTTCATATTATTTCTAGAATCATTTGAAGATATTCTCCATTGGAATGTGTCACCAGCTGAAAAACTAGAGTTAGTTATATTTAACATGTAAAGATCTCCATAAGAATTTGTCATTGAGTTATTTGTGTAAGAACCAGACCAATTTCCTTCAAGCCAAACTGAGTTTAAATTTAAGTCTGTTGCATTTACTCTAAAAGAAATGTTATTATAATCATAGTGAGTTTGTTCTGTTGTGTTTGGATTTTTCATGTTTGGAATTAGTTCGTCAATTTGTTGGATAGATAAAAGAACATCTAATCTTATGAAATCAATTCCTGTACCTGAATCTGATATTGTTGTACCATTTCCAGTGATTGTATTTTTAATTTCTGAAACTGTTAAATTTCTTCCCTCAAAGTTAGTTTTGTATTGTTGTAATAAAGCAATAGCTGCAGCAACATGAGGAGTAGCCATTGAAGTTCCGTATTTACTTCTTGTTCCAGAGCCATCATAGTCTGTTGATTTTATGTAATTAACTGTGTCTCCACCTGGAGCCAATATATCTGTTATAGAGTTTCTATCAGCATAAGAAGGTACAGCATTTGCATCTGAAGAAGATACAGCAATAACATTATCTATACAAGCTGGAGATGAAATTGTTGTAGTTGATCCTGCGTTTCCTGTAGCTGCAACAACTGTTATATTATTTGCAGTAGCTGTGTCAACTTCTGTAGTTAATGAAGAATAAGATGCATCACAATCTGCTGAATAAGTTCCACCACCTAAACTTAATGTAATAACAGAAATGTTGTAAGTTTCAGCATTTGTTCTACAATAATTTATACCTTGTTCAATATCAGAAAATAAAGCAGCACCAGAAGAGTTTGTAACTTTTACTGCAACAATGTTTACAGCTGGAGCAACACCTGTATATGTAGTATCATTACTTGCTACAATACCTGCAACATGAGTTCCATGACTATGATCATCTTTTGCTGATGTATCTTCGTTTGTATTATCAGGACAACATCCACCTGATCCTAAATTAGTAACATCACAAAAACATTTCTCTGCTAATACTCTGTTTGCTAAAGCAGGATGAGAAGCATTAATACCAGTATCAATAACACAAACAGTTTCACCATTTCCTGTAATGTTAATTGAAGTTTTTTGTTTTATCCAAGTATCATCAGCATTTATTATAGGGATTGTGCCATCAAGAAATAAAGAAGCAATTTCGTCTTCTTCAATAGAAATAACATTTGGATCTGAGAGTAATTCATCAAGTTCTTCTTCGTTAATTTCTGTAACAAAATAATTGTCTGCAAGTTCTTCCATTTCTAAATCTGCAGCTTGGAACTTTTCAATGAAGTTTAAATCTTCAGGATCTTTTTCAAGTTCAATGATTACACTGATTTCTTCTGATTCTTCAAGAGCTTCTAATACTTGAGTTTCTATTTCTTTGTTATCAGAAAAAGTTGAGGGTATTATAATTAAGGTTAATATAATTAATATAAATATAAGTTTATACCTCATATATAGGATTGAGAGCTTTTATTTTATAATAGTTTCTATAATTAATTAATATAATGATGAATGTGTATTTCACCAAAGTGTTCTTCTTGTTCTAAATTTATTAGTTTTTGGTGGTGTAAATAAAGGAGGGGCATAAATGTGTAAATTTTGTCTTCTTTATTCTCACTTGGAAGAATTTCTGAAAATGTGGTTTTTGGTTTTTTAGTGAACATACCCATAAGCTTTTGTTGGAGTTTGTCAATTAAATCGTGAATGTCAACTTTTCTTTCTGGAATCTCTGGTTTGTTTATTGTTAAAAATCTTCTTAATCTTAATTTTCTTCTGTTGTCAACTTTTAATGCTTTTTCTAAAGCACCAATTAAATCTGCTACAGAAACTTTTCTTTTTCTAGCCTGAGGTGTTCTGATACCTAATTTAGGAATTTCAACTTTGTGTTCATGGAAAGGTAAAAAATCTCCAAGTTCTTCAAACTCTTCTTCAGTGTGAAATAAATATGAATCGAAATTGTTGATGTCCTCAGAAACTAATCTCTGTGATTTTATTTTTAGTAAGACTGCTGAAGCTAAAAGGACTTTACCTGAAAGTTGGTAGTTCATTTCTTTCATGTCTTTTACAGTTTGGATATATTTAGCAGTTAATTTACTTAGATCAACATCCCAAGGGTTCATTTGTTCTGTTTTTACAAGGTTGTAGATGATATCTTTCCAAGTAACTTCACTTTCTTTTAGAAGCATGTCATAAATTTGTTCCTGCATTGATAAAAAGAGAGAAAAAGAGTTTATAAAGTTTATTAGTTACAGTAACCTTCGAAGCCTGAAATATCATTTTTATATGTTTCTAATCTAGTTATTCCTCTTTCTTTATCACTAATAAGACTTAAACTATTGATTATATCTTGATGATTTATACTATACTCCTTATATACTTCATCTTCAATATCATATGTACATATAGGTTCAGTCCATAAATTACTTTGAAAATTATAACTATAAGACCAACATTCATCATAATTATATCTTACTGCTCCTTCAAAATATTCAAAGTCAAATTGGTAACATTCATGAATTTCTTCTTCTATTTTTTCTGTATCTTCTTCAATACAAACATCACTTTTACTTCCACTGATTAAATCTTCCTTACAAATTTTATTACAAGCACCAGAAGGTGACCAATACCAATCTCCTGATACATAATTACATGTCCAAATTGCTCCTGTTCCTTTATTAGTTGTATCTATTTTACAAGCATAATCATTACTATTAGCTTCAGAACATTTAGTAGTAGTTCTTAAGTTTGAGGAATCAAATTCTGTACAGATTTCATCTCTTGTACCTATTTTATTTTGAATACATTTAGAATTACAATATGCTATAAATTTCCAAGAATAATAATCTTCTGTTTTTGTACATTGGCTTACATGTTCTTCATCGCTACATCTATATTTGTTTACATCTTTTTCATTACAATTTGATGGGGATATTTCTTCTTCATCATCTATAGTTGTTGTACCATCATCACTAGATCTAGTTGATGTATCTTTTTGATTTAACTCAGTTTTTAATGTGTCAGAACAACACATGTAATCATAAGCTCCTGGATCTGTACATAAGTTTGTTTCACATTCTGCATTATTTTTACATTCTGTACTTGAGATTGTTTTTGCAGTGCCAGAATTGGTGCTATCCCATGTACATTGACATGACCATCCTTCATTTTTTTCATTACATGCTTTATCTTTTTCAGCAACAATCTTTTCTAAATCTTCAGTAGTACCTTCTTCAACAATTTCTCCAGTTTCAGATTCAACAGATTCTGTTTCTTCTTCTGTTTCTAAACTTGGATCACAAGTTTCTGAAGGTTCTAATTTAGAAAAAGCATCTTCAACTGTATAAGATCCTGTTTTTCTACCTTTTAATTCTTTACAACCATATGTTGTCATTTCTGCATATTCTGCTACTTCATATGTGTTCTTATCATAACAATCCGGATTACACATAATATAATTTTGATTTATAGCAATTAAATATTGATTATTATTTCCATTTTTTAAAGAATATCTTTTATTTTTATTTTTACTATAAACTTGTCCACCAGACATAGAAATATATTTCCCTTGGTCAATAGCATCTATTATATTTGCAGTGTTTCTATCAGGTAAAAAATAAAAGTCTTCAACTCTAAATGTTGCTGCTTTTAATGTAAAAATATTTGTTTCTGTAAACTGTTTGCTTAATAAAGAATCTTCTACTTCTTCAATAAGTTCGTCAAAATTAATAATTGTATTAACTGTTAAATCTTCAGCTAATCTCAAATTAAATAAGCTTTTTGAATCTTGTCTGTTAAAATTCCACATTGTTACAAAAGGCATACCATATTCATATAATAAGTTGAAACAATCAGCAGTTTGACATTCCCAAGTATTTTCAGAGTATGATAAGTCGTCCATGTTGTCTGTTTGAATTTCAAATTTTGGATAGTCTTTTTTACATCTTAGATTATAATATGAACCTTCAGTTTCTTCATTTTTTGAAAAGTAGCAAGATGTTGCCTCACAAATTGAACTTTCTTCTTCATTTACATAATGTAAAAGTTCAATTGTTGTATCTTTTCCAAGAGTTGATTCATCATTTTCGTTGAATTGTATTTCTTTAGGAAACAAACAGGCCTTTATTTGTCCTTTATCTTTTTCATCTTCATTTATTTCAATTTTTGCAGTTGCATATTCGCCTTTTTCCTCATCTTCAAGAAGATTTATTGTTACTAGGTCATCTTTGTTTAGAGTTAAAATAAAATCCTCTGAAATCCTACCATTTGCATTACCTGGAAACACATACATATTATTATTATTTGTAAGAGATTTTATTTGAACTTCATTATAAAAATTTTCTAAATTTTTGTTTTTTAGAATTATTCTTGATGAATATTCATTGTTTTCTATATGTTCATCAAAAGATTCCAAAATATTATGGTACTCTTCATCATTAAAATTATTTTTATGAATCTGTAATGCTCTATTATTTTCATTTATAGATATGTATAAATAATCTTCTTCAAATTGAAATTTTGTATCCTTTGCATAATGCACTTCTATATTGTAATTATTAAAAATTAAATAATCTTGAGCAATATTTATAATCTCTAGATCTTCATCAGTCGTTGTTAAATGAAGTATTGTTTGAGAATTATCATCAATAGTTTCTTTACTGGTTTTAAAACTAAACTCACCAGGACCAGTTTTTTCTTCTACATATGCAACTACTTTTTCATCTATACTTAAATAAGTCTCTTCACCTTCATTAACTTCTAAAGTTGCTCCATATTCATTAAAAGTAATTTTTTTACCTTCAGCAATTGATTCTACATAAAGCCCATTTACAAGAGCATCATTATGTACAGCATTAGTTGTAAGTTCAATACTTTGGTCATTGTTAATTTTTACTTTAACATTATAAAGCTTAGTAATTCCATCGATATCTATTGAACAAGATTCGTAAGTTTCAGATCTTTCATTTAATTCTAAATTATATTTATCTTCTAAGAAATCGAATCCATAACCATCTGTACATTTAAGTTCATAAGCAGAAGTAAAACTAATTAATAAAATTAAAAGTAATGGAATGATTAATAACTTTTTCATAATAATGACTCCCAATATTCTTCAAATGATAATCCTGCAGTTTCTTCATCTGTTGGAAAATATGATGCGAATATGTATCTATATTCTTCTTCTCCATTAAAAGAAGTTGTATCTTCTAAAATATAAACAAAAGTTTCATTATCGTAAGGGATGTAAGTAACTTTGTTTAAACCTAAACTAAGTAAATAATCTAAGTCTAGTTCATCAGGATTTTCAATGTCATAATTTACAATGTCTTGAGCTAAACTATGTAGCCAGCCAAGGTTTGCTTCAATTTCAGTTTCATAAGAGTCTGATAAGTAATAAACTTCTTCACCAGATTGGATTGTTAAAGGATATTCTAAATCTAGTTCTACTGTATTATTATTAATTATTGAAGTAATAAAAACTTCTTCTTCAGATATATCAAAGTCTGAAAAGTCTTCTAAGAAAATACAAGAGGAAAATAGTTCTTCAGTGTAAGTGTTAAGTTCTTCTTCTAAACTGTCTAGACTAATAGATAAGTCTTCACCATCATCATAGTAATAAGGGAGCTCGTAACCAAGTTCATCAATGTAAACAGAGTTCCTAGAAATTTCAAAATAACCACCAGTTGATGCAATGTTAGATACTGCATTTTCAGCTGCAAATTCTGTACATTCTTCTATGTGGTCATAAATTTCTTGAATTTCAGAAGGGTAAGCAATTGAAGAAGATAAACCTGTAGAATCTAATAAAGTGTCTTTGTAATAGTAAACAATACCTAAAATTAATATCAACGCAATGCCTAATATTATGAATAAAGTAAACTGCCCTCTTTTTTGCATGTAGTCCTTTAATAGATTATTATTTATATATATTTTGTTTTAAATCTTATTTTGTTTGTATTTGCCAATCAATTCTTCAAAGATTAAACCTTTTTCTAATAACTCTGGATACGAAATAGAAAAACTCTCGCCTTTTGTTTTTGTTAAATTCTCTGCTAAAATGAAATACCAACCTTTGTTGTCAAATCTAACAGCAAGCCAAGCTTCAGCATTAAATGAGTTAGAGAAAAGTATAAGTTCGTTAATTTCTTTTGGAGGGAAGTAAAGTTTTTTTGCTTTTGTAGATTTACATTCAATTGCAAGAACTCTTGAGCCGTTGCTAGCAATTAAATCAGGAGAGGGTTTTGTTGTACTACCTGAACCAGCAGATCTAACACAAGGTCCGTAGTGTTCCCAAAGTAAATGAAACAATTCTCTCTCCGATCTAGAACCCTTTTTTTTCATGTAAGGAATTATATAAAAAGAACTATTTAAAATAATCTAAATAAAAAAAATAAAAAAATTAAAGGTCTCTTGGTTGAATTGTACTTCTTTTGTTTGCTTTTGCTCTATCACAAGCTCTTTTGATTAAAGTTAATACTTCTTCGTTAAGAGATTCTGCGAAATCACTTGCAACATTCATACCTTCAGCCATTTCTTTAACTTTACTTTTTACTACTACCATATCTGCCATTTGTGTTTACCTCCAATAAGTTATTTTCATTTAGAAAGTAGAGGTTTATAAAGTTTTCTCTAGTTTTGTAGAATCAAAACTTTGTAATTTAAGTTGCTTGTAGAGACATTTCTTTCGTCGATAATCTTGAAATCTTTATTAAATTCTTTTATTAATTCTATCTTTGGAGCAATAAATATCATTTTGGAATTTTTTTTCATTATATAATCTAGCTGATGGAATAGTTCTTTGTAAAGTTTTTTAATGTCTTTTTCTAAAATTGTTTTGGATGGATAAGGAGGAGCTGTAATCAAACAGTCAATTTCATTCTCTTTTAATTTTGTGTCAAGCCATTCAACTTCTATCCTAGAAATGTTAACTTGTTTTCTTAAGTTTGCAAGCTTAGAATTAATCTCTAAGTTTTTAACATTGTGAAATAAATCTTCAAAAGCATAAATTTTTCCTTTTTTAAATTTAGCAGCCTCAATTGCAATTACCCCGTCTTTTGCAAAAGGATCTAAAAGAGTTTGTTCTTCATTGAATCCAGAAAGTCTAACTAAAGCATAAGCAATACAAGCATTGATAGATTGGTTGTTTACTTTTATTCTGTAATCTCGCTTTGATAATAATTTTGGAGTTAAATCAATTCCGACAAAAATGTTTTCGTCAACTACATCTAAGAAAACAATTGTTTCTGGATTTTTTAAGTCAACTTTGTTTCCAAGCTCTGTAAATTTTTCTCCAGTTTCTTGCTCAGCTGACATAGAAGTAAAATCGTGTTCGCCAAGTCTGTGACAAGTTACTCTGTAAGTTCCTTCAATTTTGAAAGCTTTGATTTCATCTAAAGATTTTACCTTTTGTTTTAATTCGTAAAGTTTAATTGTACTTTGAGTTTTTTCTTTGAATTCATTTATTTTGTCAGTAGAAAATTCTATCCTTCCTGGGATTAATATTTTAGATTCAACATTAAGTAATTCTTTTATCTCAAGTTGAGTAATATCTTCTAGTCCTTTTGCGCATATAGCTATGTATTTCATTCTGCTAAGTATAAGTTGTTTTTTGTTTCTAATATTTTTATGTTGATAAGGTCGTCAATTTCTTTTTTACAGTCATTTATTGAAATGCATCTGTCACTTGCAACTGCAATCATTTGGTCCTTAAGCCAACCTTGGTGCTTTATTGTAGCATAAACTTTGTCTCCCTTCTTAAAGACTTCGGGTATTCTTGGAGCTTTTCTAATATTTAGGTCTTGTGCTGATAATTTTAATTTAATGTCATGCTCCTTTTCCCATAATTCAATCTGTTTGTAAAATTTCCACCAATTAAGAGGTTTTACTTTGGGAACCTTTCTAGAGTATTTGTAGTTTTCATATTTTTGTATGCCTAAATCAAAATTGTTCTCTTTTGCATATTTGATAATCTCAGAAATGTCTTCATCATTTATTTTTGGAATCCAAACTGGACAAATTCTAACCTTTGTTCCCTTCTCTTTGTATTTTTGTGTGAATCCTTTTACTTTTTCTATAGAATAAGAAGCTGTGCCAGCAAGCTCTTTTGATTTTTTATCGTCTAAAGAATGAATAGAAATGTTTATTCTGTCAACATCAATGTCTTTGAAAATTGTTGCATTAGTTTGGATAGAAATTTCTTTTACATTAGGAATTTGTCTAATCTTTTTTGTTAGTTCTTCAATTTGAGGATACATAAAACATTCCCCAACACTGTCAAGGTTTATTTCAATTTCTTTTCCTTTGAATTTTATAACCTTTTCAATTTCTTCAACCAAATAATCAAGGTCAACTTCAAAACAATTAGGGTGCCATTTAGAATTGTTTCCAGAATCAACAGAACAAAATGTGCAATTTAAATTACATTGAGAGGTGAACCTAACTTGAATTAAATTTGTACCTCTATCGATGATTCCAAAGGCTATAGCGCCGATTAAAGGTGTATCTCTGCCTATCTTGATTAACATAGAATTAGGCCTATTTGTTTGATTTATAAAGCTTTTCTTTGTGATATCTAATGAATATTTTGTATAAAGCTCTAGCATCTAAAATATGGTCTAACTTGATTTTTTCTTTTGAAATGAAGAAAGCCTCAGATTGTTTTCCACCAAGAGAATTGTGAGATCCAAAATGGTAATCTTCAAATGAGATTACTCTTTTTCCATCATAATCTCCGTTAATTATTATGTCTCCAGAATGTTTTAATGATGCGAAATTTCTAATCTGTTTTATTAATTTTTTATCAGTAGAATATTTGTCTAAGAATCTTTCTCCAATATATTTAACTGAAGTTGGTGTGATTATTACTTTTCCTACATTAGAAATTACTTCAAAGTTCTTTTTATTTTTTATAATTATAAAACCTATACCAGGATGATTTACAATTCTTGGTATTAAGAAAGGATGTTTCTTTTCAATTTCATCTAATTCCATTCTTTTGTCTGTGTAATTAAAATAAATTTGTGATAAGGAAGAAGCTTTGAATACCATAAGTTGTTCTTTTTTTGACCAGTCAACAGAAGGATCTTTTTTTTCTTGTTTTTTAAAACTAAATTTTAAAACTTCTATAAGACCCCAAGTTAGTGCTCTTAGAGGTAAGGATAAATCTCTGTAAATATATTTTAATTTTTTGTAAATAAATTCAGAACTGCTAGTCTTTTCTGAATCATTTAATGTGAAGGATTTAGTCGATAAATTTGTAGCTTTCTTTAAAAAATCTTCAAGAGTTTCATTGTAAAGTTTTAAGAATGGTAGGGATGGGATTTGACCGTGATCTGATAAAATGTAAATGTCATATTTTTTAGATTTAGCTTTATTTACAAGTTTTTTTATTTCGAAGTCTAAGTGTTTTAAAACTTCTAAACAACTCAATCTTTCAGGGCCTCTGTAATGAGAAATTAAATCGTAACCTAAGTAGTTTATGTAAATAAAAGGAACATTTCTGTTTATTTCAAGTAAAGCTGTTTTTGTTGAAATCTCTCTTAATGTTGCATTAACAATTGTTCTTGCAAAAGGGAAATAAGGGTAAGTAAAGGGCCAATTGAAATGTTTCTTTTTTATTATAGAGGTAAATACTTCTTTTGTACTTTCTAAAATTTCAGTAATAAATTCAATTAAACTGAAAAATATAACTCTAATAGTTGAAGCAGGATTTAGTAAAATGATTAAAAATAAATCTTTAAGTTTCTTTGGACCACCCTTTGTTTTGTATAAATGAGAAGATGTGAAAATACATCTATCAGCTGATCCTGAAAATGTGTTGCTAATTGATGTTCCACCCTTTAAAATACCAAGTTTGTTCTTTTCTAAAATCTCTTTCTCAATAAAATTTGCTGATTGTGCACGGCCTAAACTAATTTTTGTTTTTGTTTTTTTATCTAGAAATCTAAAACTTGGAATGTTGAAATTTTCTCCATATAAAATTCCAGATTGAGTGAAACAAGTATTTGATGGATAACCTGAGCTATAAGCTTCTAAATGATTTGATTTTAAATATTTGTTTAAGAAAGGCATATACTTTTCTTTATGTTTTTTTAGTAATGTATAGGATAAAGCATCAACTTGAATTATAATGAACTTTTTAGAAGAGTCAGGAAGATCTTTTAAATTCAGTTTTTTCTTAAGAACTCTGCTTCTACTAAGTTTTTTTCTCATAAAATTGTCTAATGTTAGTTAGTTTTTAAAATCTTCGAATAAAAGGAAAAGACCAAAAAGTATTTAAAGAGCTTTTTAGATTTCAAATGTTAGCGAGGTAGGACAGCCAGGAGTGTCCGTCGGGCTCATAACCCGGAGGTCGGAGGTTCAAATCCTCCCCTCGCTATTTTTATTATCTTACAGCAATTCTTTTAACTCTACCACCAGAAACTTCTTTGTTTAATCTTGGTAATATAAAGATAATTTCAGCACCTAAATCTAAATCAGAAAGCTTATATTTCTTTTTTCCATTCAAGGAAGTAATTAAACCAAATCTAGAATCTTTGCTTAAAACTTTTCTTGCATAAAATTTAGTATCTAAATAATGAATAATAAATCTGGTTTCATTAGTATGAATTAAGAAGGATCTCTCTGGTTCAATCTCTTCAATAATCCTTTCATACTTTTTTCTCTTAAAAAACATATTATACTCTTTTGAAAATGTCTGTAATAGCCTGTGTGCTAATCTCTCTCTCTTTGTGAGACAATATCACGGGGACACCTTTCTTAAGTTTCATATCCTCACCAAAACCTAGAACTTTCTTTTTTTCACCATTTTGGTTCTTAATTAACCATTCGTCTTCTTTTATTTCAAATAGCTCGTAATAGTTTCCATCTCTTGTCTTTATTAGATACATTTTTTCACCTAATTTATATAGAAATATGTTCTAGTTTATTTATATTATGAAAAAAGATTATATATTAAAAGATCTGTCTCCATGGAGAAAACCAGTAGTTTTTCTTCCATAAATGCTGAACTCCTCTGAAAAAAAAGTCTCTTGGTTCTTTTGAGATAATTGATCTTCCTCTTATAACTTTGTTTTTTAGATATTTTATAAATTCTTTATCAGTAGCTGTTGAAAGATCTTCTGGATCTAATCTTCCAAAATTCATAAGCTCTAGCTTTCCTTCTGGAACATATTTTGTATCTCCAATAATCATCCAAGTTCTTTTGTTATTATAAATCTCTTCAGAAATTTCAAATTGTCTTCCAGTTCTTCCTTGTATTAATACTTTTAATTTCATCTTCCTATAATAAATTTCCAAACTTTGCTTATTAAATCTTCTTTTACTGGCTCTGAATATGAAATCCCTGAAATTGTAGAAGCTAATCTTTTGTAAGCTCTTGAAGACTTAGAAGCAGGGTGTGTGTGAATGACTGAATCTTTTAAAGATAAAGCCTCACGAAGGGAATCATCCTCTGGAATGACACCAATAACAGGTTTTTCAATTATAGCTTCAATGTTTCTTAAAGAAATGTCTAAATCATCATTCTTTGTTCGGGTAACTAAAATACCTAAAACATTTTTTCCTAGCTCTTCAGTTAATTTTACAGTTTTTAGAGCATCAGTAATTGCAGGTAACTCAGGATTTGTAACTATAATTAAATCGTCAGAATGTTCTATGATTTTTATTGTTTCGCCACCTAAACCTGCAGCACCATCAAGAATTAAATAATCTGAACTTAAATTTTTTATTGATTTGAATCTTTGTAATCTTAAATTTTGCATGTCAGAGAGAGATAAACTTCCAGGAATGAATTTTAAACCTGAATTGTGTGTGTGAATTGCTTCATGAATTTTTTTCTGACCTTTTAATACGTGGTGAATAGAAGTTTCTGGTTGAGCAATTCCTAAATGTAAAGCTAAATTTGGAGTAGTTAAATTTCCGTCAAGAACAATAACATCTTGGCCAAAACTATTTAATGCAGCTGCTAAATTTAATGCAGATGTTGTTTTGCCAACTCCTCCTTTTCCACTCAATAAACCGATAGTTTTCATGATTTTAATTCTTCAAAATAAATAATGTAATCTTTTAATAATTCAGAATATTCTTTTAATCTTGGAATGTTAATATCTTCCTCGTGAGTAACCAAAGTAACATTTTTCCTGTATTCTTCTTTTGCTCTGTATTCAGCATTGTAAACTTTTTTTAAATGAACATAAAAATCAACAATGTCTTTTACTGTTTTATCTTTTGGTAATTCTTTCTCTAAATTTTTTGCCCTAACTAAAGCAACAGGATGAATTCTTGCAACTTTACCATTCTCAAATAAATGGTTGTAATAATCTTCAATTTTGAAATCTAAAGCAGCAATGAATTTTTCTATAATAGTTCTAATAACATCAACAGTTCTTGTATATTTTAAAGTTACAAATACTAGATGATCAATTCTTTTTAATTCCCCTTTTGCTGGATCTTCGTCTTCCATCTTATTCTTGTAGAGACATAATAGCTTCTGCCAAGTCTCCGTTTGATTTTTCCAAAGCTGCTAAAGCTTTTTCTTTTGAACAACTTGCTTGTTCCATAACAGTGTTAATGTCATCTTCTTTTATTGCTGATTCTTCAGAAACTTGTCCTGAAATTTGAAAGGAATTTTCGCCCATCATGTTAACTTTTTGTACAGATGGATTTCGAATAACAATATTTTTGTCTGTTGTTTTTATAACTACTTCATAAGCATCAATTTCTTCTTGCTTGATGCCCATTTTCTTCATAGCCTGCTTTACAGCTTTTGGGTTCATTCCAGGAAACATTTTTTTATAATCCTCTTTGTAATAATATTTCAACAACAACAAGTACTCCAATTGCAACTAAAATCCACTTCTTATCAATTACAATCTTACTCTTGTATTCATCAAAATACCTGATTAGTCCCCCACCAGATTGGGGCATAGAAACTTTATCGTTTGCCATTTTATTTAATTATTTTAACTTATTAGTATAAAAACCTTACTATATTTGATTATTTTGGTAGACAGCAATAAGCCAGCTTCTGTACTTCCATATGGAAGTGCTCATAATTCAACTAAGCATCATTTTGACTTGCACCAGTCGAGGCATTTCGTTCCATCGATCCCTTGAAAAATGTCAAAGGGTTTGCTCATTCCCCTCGCAGGAAACTTCGCCATTATCATACTATTTCAAGGACGTGTCGTTTCTGAATGCTACTTTCCATTTCTGGAACTCCTAAGAGCGACATTTAATGGTGGCTGGACTTTCCTCAGGATTTAAAGATCTATCCCGTAATGAGCTAACTGCCTACCAAAATAAATTTTAATTTTATTATTTATTAGACTTTTTCTTTCTTCTTGTAGCCAAATAAAAACCTAAAGGCATTGCAAGTAAAGGTAATATCGGTGCGTAAGATTTACACTGAGCTAATTCTTCTAAATTCTTTTTCTTAGTTCGCATATCATCTCTTCTTAATTTGTTAGCGTAAGGTGTGTGATCAAAACCACAATAGGATCTGCCAATCTCAGCATTTAATAATTCAGGATTTCTTTGCCTAATATGATTTACAGAGTCGTGAGAGGTTTCATGTAAATTAGAGCCAAAATTGTCGTAAGCAGATCTAATGGAATTGCCTAAAAAGTAATTTCCTAAAGCCAAAGAGCCTAAAAAAATTGCTCCTGTTGCTATTTTTGGTCCAAGTTTCATATGTTATTACTATAGAGTAAGTAATATATAAAGGTTTTGGTTAAGCCACAGTGGCGACTGAACTGAATTTTCAAACTAATGTAATATAAGGAATTTCTTCAGTTAACTCAATTGTAAAAGGATCAGAAGTTTCGTATAAATTTCCATCAAAAATATATCTATGTGTTCCCTTAGGAATAATTCTTACTTTTGAATAATCTCCAGAGTGTAAATCTTCTATATCTAAATCTTTTGTAGGATTGGATCTTAAATGGAATGCTAATGGAACTTGTTTTAATAGCTCAACTATGCTTGCTGATTCTGTGCCTAAATACCTTAAAGAATTATTGGAATTTAAGTATATTATCTGGTTAGCTGCTAATTCTAAAAATGGACCGAAATCGATTCTTATGTCCTGAGAACTAATGAAAATTCCACGATGAGATTGGTTTAATAAAAGTGCATCGTCTAAATAAACTTTTGCATGAGTTGGTTCTAAAATGTTGTCTAAAAATTCTTGTGAAGATTTTAATGACGGAAATAAATTTGAAAATATACCTCGAGCAATTATTCTAGCTACCTCAAGCTGGTTAGAAGATCCAGCAACATAATAATCAAAAAAATTTCTGATTAAACCTGAACTGTAAGCAAAACCAAATCTCTCAGCCTCAGTAGATTTCATATGAATTAATTTTCTTGATAAAGTTTTTACTAAATATAATGGTTTGTCTGCATAAGCATTGTTGATTAATTTTAATAAATGTAACATAGTAGAATCTCCAAATAATCTTTCGTAAATATTTCTTTGAGGAAAGAGAGCTGACTCTGCTCTAATATTTATAGTTCCCATTCTTAAATTTCCTTGTATAGTCTGTTGCATGCCTAAAGAAAAAAGTGCGCCGTCAATTAATTCGTGACCACCATCACCAGTCGCAGCTAAAAGAATTTCCATTCCACGACTAAATAATTTGTCTAAAGGTTTTTTGTAAGTTTCAGCACTTGGGTTTTTTGAAAATTCTACAATCTCATAAATTATTCCATTCGCATCTGCATAAGAAAGAATCTTTTCAAGATCTTTTTTTTTCTTAAATCTCTTTGATGCAGGATTTATTGGTATCCCTATTTGTGCCATGAAAAAAAAGATTAAAAGAGTTCTTAAAAGTTTTATGGAACTGTAGAAATTTTTAAAAGATAGTTTCAAAGCTAAAGCCGCAGTGGCGACTGAACTGCTTAAAGTAAAAATGTTCTTCTAAAAAAATTAAGAGAGTTCATTTAGGAACTAATGATGAACTGTAGAATTTTTAAAAAATTATTACAGTACCATGCTAACAAGAGTATCAAATATTTCGAACTATTAGTAGATGCGAGCTGAATATCTCGCCGAAGCTTGATACTTACACTCCATCCCTATCAAAGTTGTCTTTTGCAACTGTTCTCAGTCTCTTTTCGAGGTATCCTTCGTGCTTAGATGCTTTCAGCACTTATGATGTGGTGCGTAGCTGCTCTGCGTACCTTATCAGATAACAGATACACCAGAGGCACCGAACCACCGTTCCTCTCGTACTAAATGGTCCTTCCTCTCAGACTTAAACACTTCCAATAGATATCATACAAACTGTCTCGCAACGTTCTTAACCCAGCTCACGAACCGCTTTAACCGGTGAACACCCGTACCCTTGGGCGCTTCTGCACGCCCAGGATGCGATGAGCCGACAACGAAGTAGCAAACCGCGCCGTCGATTTGAGCTCTTAGGCGCGACGACTCAGTTATCCCCAGGATAGCTTTTCTGTCATACCTGGCCCCCATCAATTGGGACACAAGGTTTCGCTAGACCAATCTTTCGATGCTGCGTTTCTTGCTTTTCAAAACACAGTCAGGCAAGCTTTTGCTCTTGCACTCTACCCAGGATTTCTGAACCTGGTGAGCTTACCTTTGGGCCCAACTGATATCTTTTCAGCTGGGTGCCGCCCCAGCCAAACTGTCTACCTACTGCTGTCTTTCCCTAAGGAAGTGAGCGATGTAAGTTTCAAAGGGTGGTGTCTCATTGAAGTCTATTCTTGACCTTGCGACCAAGACCTAACAACTACCACCTACACTGCACAATGAAGCTCACACCACAACAATAAGCTACAGTAAAGTTCCATGGGGTCTTCGCTTCCCACTGGAAGTCTCTGGCCTTTGCACCAGAAAGGAATGTTCGGGAGGATCTAGTTTGGGACAATGGGGATCTCGTTACGCCATTCATGCAGGTCGTCAATTAAACGACAAGGCATTTCGCTACCTTAAGAGAATTATAGTTATTCCCGCCGTTTACCAGCTCTTAGCTCCGTTGAAACAGAGTTTGAAGTACTGGCACTGGGCAGACGTCACGAACTATACACACCATTTCTGGCTTGCAGTTCGTTAGGTTTTTGTTAAACAGTCGGATCCCCTTAGTCATTGCACCCTGTAATCGCATTCATACGAACACAATCGCAGGGACCCCTTATACCGAAGACACAGGGCTAATCTGTCGAATTCCCTAAACTAGGTTAACCTCTCAGGCCTTGGGCTTCTCACCCTGGGACACCAGTGCTGGTTCTAGGTATAGATACTTCGGATTCTTCTCTTTTCCCTTTTCACGGACTCTTGGGATCAGCCAAATAAACTTATGTCTATTCATTATAGATTTGTTCAAATTCTCAGCATTACGCTACTCCAATGAACTGTTCTATTTGAAAGCCACGATAATGACTCAAGGCTTACCCGAAAGTGTTAGAAAAAGAGCTTGTGTTGCCACGTGTACCAAAGTAGTAAAGGAATATTAACCTTTTTCCCTTTCCCGCAATTCCTGTTAGGATTGCAGTTAGGACTAACTAACTCTCAGCTGATTTACATTGCTGAGAAACCCTCGCCCTTTCGGCCCTACAGATTCTCACTGTAGATAGCTCCTACTACTGCCAGGATTCTTAATTCTATCAGGTCCCTTAATTCTCACGAATTAAGTTCTACCCTAACAGAACACCTACCTACTCCTCTCTATACTCAGGTATAGAGGGCTATGGTATCGGTATGCAATTTAGTCCCGTCCATTTTCAGGGCACAGCACCTTGATGGGTGAGCTGTTACGCTATCTTTAAAGGATGGCTGCTTCTAAGCCAACCTCCCCACTGTCTGTGGTGATGAACACCTTTCACCCTTTCACACTTAATTGCAATTTTGGGACCTTAACCATAGTCTGGGTTGTTCCCCTCTAGGAATACAGGCTTACCCCAGTACCCCCGTTTCCCAGCTTCTACGATGTTGAAGAATTTGGAGTTGGACAAGAAGGTGAGGGATTTCTCCCCCGAGCCTCCAAATCCGTAGCTCTACCTCTTCAACTATCTCCGCCGAGACTAGACTTCGGCCTATTTCGGTAGGAACCAGCTATTACCGGGCTCGATTGGCTTTTCACCCCTAGTCGCAAGTTATAAGAACATATGCCCATAGCACCTCTTCAGGCCTCCACCAATCATTAGATCGGCTTCACCTTACTCACGACTAGATCGCCCGGTTTCGGGTTATAGCTTAGTGACTTAAGGCATTTTCATACCTTTCTCCTTGCAAGCTGCGAGAATTTGGTTTCCCTTCGAATACGTTTTGTTAAAAACTTATTCTTGCCACTATACTAAACTCCCTGGCGCGTTATTCGAAACGCATGCTGCAACACCTTAATGCCGCAGCTTTCCATAACCATTAGATTTCAGGTTCTTTTAACACCCTGTTACGGGTACTTTTCAACTTTCCCTCACGGTACTAGTGCGCTATCGGATTCAAGACATATTTAGGGTTGGAAGTTGATGTCTCCCAATTTCGTGCACAATTTCCAATGTACACTACTCAAGATACCTAAACTCCTTTCTGTTTTTTCTTACGAGGCTTTCACTCTCTTTGGCATTCCTTTCCAGGAAATTTCAGTAAACCAGATTAAGGTATAAAATTAGGTCTTGTAACACCACATTTATCTTACATTTCTGTAAAATATTCAGTTTGCCCTATTCCGTTTTCTCTCGCTGATAATCACGGAATCTCAATTGATTTCTTTTCCTCTAGGTACTAAGACGCTTCAATTCCCTAGGTTCCTTATCCTTTCGGATTTAATGAGAAGTCTCATTCAGGAATCTTTAGTTCATAGGTTGCATGCACCTCGCTAAAGCATTTCGTAGCTTGCCACGCCCTTCATCAGTGTCTTGAACCAAGTCTTCCGTCTAATGGTAGTAAAGAGCTATCTAATACTCTTGTTTATGCATGGTACTAGTAATTATGATATATGATTGTTGATTGAGTGAGCAATCAACCTAGCACCCTTCACACAAAATCATTCGATTTAAGTGTTGCATTGGATATTTGTCTTTTATGACTATGAATGGACCCGTCGGGACTTTCGTAAAAATCCTTTAGGATCTAATTTTTCGAACCCGAGGCCCCCGCCTTGCAAAGGCGATGCTCTACCGGACTGAGCTACGGGCCCATAGTAATTGATGGTAATATAAGTTATTGAGTATATGATGAAATTTTTTAATTAATAGGAGGTGATCCAGCCGCAGGTTCCCCTACGGCTACCTTGTGACGACTTGTCCCTCCTTGCTGAGCTTAAGTTCGAAATATACAGATGTATATACCTCACTTAAACCCTGCTCGGCTGGAATGACGGGCGGTGTGTGCAAGGCACGTTGACGTATTCACCGGGCGTTGTTGACACCCGATTACTAGGAATTCCAGCTTCATGAGGGCGAGTTGCAGCCCTCAATCCGAACTTGGACAAGGTTTAGAGGGTTAACTTCTCTTTTCAGAGTTGTATCCCATTGTCCTTGCCATTGTAACGCGCGTGTGGCCCAGGAAATTCAGGGCATACCACCTACCGTTGCCTGCACCTTCCTCCTTGTTTCCAAGGCAGTCCCTATAGTGTGCTCGATTATCCCGGAGGACTCGTTTGCAACTATAGATACAGGTCTTGTTCGTTGCCAGACTTAACTGGACACTTTACAGCACGAACTGACGGCGGCCATGCACCTCCTCTCGGCTTGTTAGGTAAAACCTTTAATCTGACCTTCATCCTGCCGTCGTTCCTGGTGAGGTTCACGGTGTAAAATCTGATTAAACCGCACGTTCCACTCCTTGTAGCGCGCCCCCGCCAATTCCTTTAAGTTTCAGTCTTGCGACCGTACTTCCCAGGCGGCAAACTTAACACCTTCGCTTCAGCACTGCATATCTATAAAAAATATGCAACACTTAGTTTGCAGCGTTTACTGCTAGGACTACAGGGGTATCTAATCCCTTTCGCTCCCCTAGCTTTCGTCCCTCACCGTCAGATCCGTTCTAGACGAATGCCTTCGCCATTGGTGGTCATCCAAGGATTATCGCATTTAACCGCTACCCAAGGAGTACCTTCGTCTCCTCCCGGTCTCTAACTAAGTAGTATCTTTTGCGGCAGCTGTGTTAAGCACAACTATTTAACAAAAGACTGACTTAATCGGCTACGGACGCTTTAGGCCAAATAAACATGATTACCACTTGTGGCGCCGGTGTTACCGCGGCTGCTGGCACCGGTCTTGCCCACCACTTATTCGTCAAGATATTTACACTTGACAAAAGCTCACCATTGGTAAGCACTTAGGATTCCCTTATCACACTTGCGTGCATTGTAAAGGTTTCCTGCCTGCTGCACCCCTTAGGGCTAGGGCCCTTTTCTCAGTGCCCTTCTCCGGGCTCCCTCTCTCAAGGCCCGTACTGATCTTTGGCTTGGTGAGCCATTACCTCACCAACTACCTAATCAGCCACCAACTCATCCTAAGGCGCCGGAACTTTTGAAAATAGTACATTCCAGTATCAATTTTCTATCCAGTATTAGCCATAGTTTCCCATAGTTATTCTGGACCTTAGGGTAGATTATTGAAGTGTTACTGAGCATTTCGCCGGTGACTCCGAAGAGCCCCCTCGACTTGCATGGCTAAGTGGAATCCTAATAGCAGTAATCTCCCGCAGGATCAACGGGTGTCATATATATTTTTACTTAAAGGAATTGTATTTAACTTCATCACATTCTACTCTACTTATATTACCTCATACTCAATTATTTAATTAAGTACTCATTATCGATCTACTTCTTTGAAGTACAAAAAATGCTCACCATAGCCCTTATTTAGGTTTTCGGCGAGTAGGACTCGTCGTAAAAAGTTGACCTAACTTTTTACTTGTCTTATGTAATTTAGCTCTTATATAAAGCTTTTGCTTTACTTTCTACTTTGTCTCTTTCTTTTCTCTTTTCTCATTCTCTTTCGTTGCCATTTCCAACGCATTTGTCCCTTTTTCTTCCATCTACGAGAGCTTCTTTTCATTATTGGTTCTGGGGAATTTTATGTGTTTATAAAGTTTTCCTCTATCCAGCTAAAAGTTTTGTAAAATTTTCATTATTTGATAATTGTGTAAACGAATCTATCGGCGCAGAAATGTAATTTTTTTCTTTTACAAGATATTTTTTTCTTAATTCAACTGCTTTAGAAATTGGAAGAAAATACCAAGTGCTAAAATGCATTTTGTCGTTAGTAATTGCATAGAAAATTTCTAGATTAAAAATCTTTTGAAGGTTTTGATATTTTTTTGTTTTAAGATCACAAATACAAAATTTACTATACTTTTTTAATGGGATTTTATTTTCCACGTCGATTAGAATAAAACCTTTATCTGGAATTAAAATAAAAAAATCAGGTCTTTGAATATTATAATTCTTTAATGCTTTTGAATATGTGTTTATGTCTTGTTGAATATACCAGTAAGGAATTTTGTGTTTGTCTAAATATTCAATAAATTTTTTTTCAGCTTTTTCACCTTTTTCTTTTTTGTTTTTCATAGGCTGTTTGTAGAAGATTTTTTTTAAAAAGCTTTATGAGAAAAAATTGAAAAATTTTCAGAATTAATTTAAAAAAAATTTATCTTGATGCATCAGCTTGTCTTTCAAGTTCATGTTTTTTTGCAATTGAAGAACTTGTTGGATCAATTTTATATGCTTTAATAATTTCTTCAGAAAGTGCTTTTTCTATAGTTTTTCTTTTTCCGAATGAAGCTTGGTATGCTCCTTGAACCATTAATCTTAATGCAAGGTCAATTCTTCTTTGAGGTGCACATTCAACTGCTTTAGGATATCTTGCTCCACCATATTCAATAGTTGTTACTTCCTCTCTTGGAGAAGCATTTTCTACAGCTTTTACAAACACTTCAATTGGATTTGTTTTTAATTGATTTTCAATTTCCATAAAAGTTTTTTCAGCAATCATATAAGCAGTAATACCTTTACCACCACAATTACCAGAACTAATTTTGTGTTTTTTACCTTTATGTCCAGGACCCATTAATTTATTTATTAGTCTCTCGACGATATGATTTTTAGATTTCCAAAATTGTGTTTTAACATTTCTTCCACCAGTTCTTGGAATAATAATTGGTCTAAGATTAATGTAATCAATCAATCCAGGGTCTGTAACAGTAATATTATCTGTACTCCATTTGTTGAATATTTTTATCTCGTTCATCTTCTACCCTTCTCAATTTTTCCTTTAACTAATGCTCTTAATGATTGATCGTTAACTTTGATTACTTGCCACCTAACACAAGGAATATCTCCTTTTGCTCTTCCCATTTTTCCACCAATACATTCTACAATTATTTCATCGTGCTCGTCGACAAGTTTTATTGCATTCATACCTGGAACAAATGCGGTTATTTTTTTACCATTTTTAATTAATTGACATCTAACTGCTTTTCTCATTGCAGAGTTAGGTTGTTTAGCTTCAAGTTGAATTTTTTCTAAAACAATTGCTTTAGCTTGTGGACTTCCTTTTAATGGATCTGATTTAACTTTTAGATTGAACTTTCTTTTCTTCAATTTTTTACTTTTCATTCTAGAAACTTTTCTTCTTTTTTGAAGTTTAGTTCCAGCGTTTAATCCATTACTTTTCTTTGCCATTGTGAGCTAGAGAATTTTATTAGTTTTTAAAGGTTTCTATTCTATAATTATTTCATGGGGGAAATATTTTTTAAAGAGTTTTTGTATTCTCTTAAGTTTGCTTTTTTCTCTCCCGAAAATTAAGCCTTTTTCTCTGTTATCCTTTGTTTTGATTATTAATTTGTTTTCTTTTTCTTGAATTTCAACCCTTAGTGGGTATATTAAGTTTAGAAGAAATTTAATAGGATTTGGATTATATTCAATAATTTTAATTTCTTTTTTCATAATCTTAGAAACTTTTCTAAGGTTTTCACCTTTTTTACCGACTGCTTTTGAAGCTTCTCTTAGTTGTACAAGAAATGTTAAAGTATCACCTTCTTCAAAACAATCTTTTACTTTAGCCCTAGTTATTCTCTCGAATATGTTAATAAAGCCAATTATTCTTTGGTCAAATTGAATCATCTTAATATGCTATTACACTAATTGAAAATTGTTTTTTACAAGTAGAACCAAGTTCTGCTGCATTAATATCAAGTTCAATTAATTCAAAATTTGATTGTTTTGCATAGTATTTTAAACTTTCCTTTAGTTCTGTTTTACAATTATTTGCTAAAAATACTAGTTTAACTTTACCAAGCTTTATATTTTTGATGATTGTATTTTCACCAATCATTGATTCTTTATTCTCTTTTAATAATTGTTTTAGCTTTGTTAAACTCATTTTTTCTTTTTCTCCTTTTTAGTTTTAGCTATTAATCCAGGTAAACCTGTACCGACTGGAATTGGTTGATTAATCATAACATTTTCTACTACTGAACTTAATCTATCTATTTCTCCTGTTAGACTTGCATTAATTAAATGCTTTATAGGTGTTTCGAAAGAAGCTCTTGCAAGAACGGATTCTTTTTCATTTGTAATTCCACTTCTTGTGATACCCATAACTTTTCCTTTGTTAGTCATTAAGTCTGAAATAAACATAATGTGTCTAATGTCAATGTCTAAACCTTGTTCATTAATAACTTGTGAAGCTTCATTGATAATTAATTGTCTTGCAGCCTCGATACCAAGTAAGTTTGCAGTTTCAAATAAATTATTAGATGTTGTTTTTGCGAAATTAACTTCTTCGATTGCATAAACATCTTTTAGACTTGAACCTGATGCAATACAAACAATTTCATTATTTTCTTTTTTTGGAATAACTTCTGAAATCTTTTTAATTCCTTTAATTCTAGCTGCTTTAATTTTTTCTTTCAATATAAATAATGAAGGTAATGTCCCTTCTTTGTTTTTGAATGAAATAAAATATGTATTATCTTTATTCTCAATCTCTACTGTTTTGAAATCTTCTTTAATTCTTTTTGTTAATTCTTCTTCAGAAACTCCAAGATCTTTCATTCTAGATTTGTTTGGTACAAGTTCAATATGGGATCTTAAAATGTTAATTGAAATTTCTAATAAAACATCTTTAACAGTAATTTCTTTTATTCTTGCAATTATTTTTTCTAAATGTTTTTCATTTTTGTTATAAGGACTGTTTAAGTGAATATTCATAACAGGTGTACTAGGTTCTTTTCTAGCGTCGAAAATTTCAATAAGTCTTGGAAGACCTAATGTGATGTTCATCTCAGCAACACCAGCAAAGTGGAAAGTTCTAAGTGTCATCTGTGTACCAGGTTCTCCAAATGATTCAGCAGTTACAATTCCAATAGCTTCTCCAGGTTGAATTAAAGAATACTTGTATTTTTCTTCTAATTTTGCAAGAGCTTTTTTAATTTGATTATCAGTTAGTTTGTTTACTTTTGCTAATTTTTCAAGTTCTTCAATTAGTGGTCTTGGAATTTTACCTTTGTATTTTGAAATTATATTTGCCATTTTATTGTTTAGTTACCTCATCAACTATTTTTTTTACATCTATTGTTCCACCTTCACTTCTTGAAACATCAATATTATCGTCTCCATAATTAAATTGGATTATTGTTCCATTTGCATCTCTTACTGTATGATCATATTCAACTTTTAAATCTTGTAAAGCATTTGCAAGTCTTCTATATAGATAACCAGATTTTGGTGTTCTTAGAGCAGTATCCATCAGTGAATCTCTTCCAGTCATTGCGTGGAAGAAAAACTCAACAGGATTTAATCCTTGTTTGTAACTGTGTCTAACAAAACCTTTTGCTAATGGACTTTTATCATCTTCTTTGAATAATGAGAGTGTTCTATTGTGATATCCTTTCTCAATTCTTTTTCCTCTCAGAGCTTGTTGTCCTACAAGAAGACTAGTTTGTGCAAGGTTTAGAATTTTTCCTTGACCTGCATGAGCCATGATTACTGCATTGTTAGTTTCTGGAACTGCTTTACTGATTAATTTACCAGTTTCATTTCTAGTTTCGTTTAACTTCTGCATAATCATAAGTTCTAAAGTTTCATCAACTGATTTTCCTGAGAAGTTTTTGATTTTTCCTTTGTTGAAATTTTTAATTAATTCATTAACTTCTTCAATAGCTTGAGCAATTATTTTTTTACCCTTGTTCATAACATTTTCTGGAATGTCAGCGTCTGCAGTTCTAATTGTGAATCCTCTCTTCAGTAAATATGCTAAACCTAATTTTGCAATATTACCAATAATTTTTACACATTCTTCTTGTGAATACATTCTGTGAACATCTCTAATTAAAGTTCCATTACTTTTACCAATTGTTTTTGGACCTACAATTCCTTCAATTAAATTTCCATTTTTAACTTGAACATCTTCATAAACAAAATTTATGTTATCTGGTAACACTGCTGAAAAAACTTCTTTTCCAGTAACTTGTTTTTTGAATTTTTTGAAAGTTTTAGGTTTATTTATACCAATGTTAATTAGTAATGAAATTGCATCAGTTTTTGTTAATACAGTTTCATCTTTTGTAAGTAAATAATTTCCTGTAACAGAATCTTGAATACAACCAATAACATTTAATCCGTGTTTTGGACTCATGATTTGTGTTTGTACTTCCATTAAAGTTTCAGCTTCTGCTCTTGCTTCTTCAGTTTGTGGGATATGTAAATTCATCTCATCTCCGTCGAAGTCAGCGTTATATGGATTACATACAGCTGGATTTAATTTGAATGATTTATCAGGAAGGATTCTAATTTTATGACACATGATTGACATTCTGTGAAGAGAAGGTTGTCTGTTAAAGATTGCAACATCTCCATCTTGTAAATGTCTTTCTACAACATGTCCTGGTCCAAGTTCTTCTAAAATAACTTCTTGAGTTTCTGGTGTGATCTTTCTTTTTCTTCCACCATCTAAAACATAATTTGCACCTGGATAAACTTTAGGACCATTCTTAACATATTTTTTTAACCAATCTAAGTTCCATTCAGTTACTCTTTCTGGAACAGTTAATTCCATAGCAATTTCAAATGGTACACCTACTTCGTTTAGTTCAATTTTTGGATCCGGTGAGATTACAGTTCTTGCAGCAAAGTTTACTCTTTTTCCTGCTAAGTTATTTCTAAATCTTCCTTCTTTACTTTTAATTCTTTCAGTAATTGTTTTCAAAGGTTGACCTGATCTGTGTCTTGCAGGTGGAACTTGTGCAATTGCATTATTAAAATAAGTTGTAACGTGATATTGTAATAGGTCCCATAAATCTTCAATGATAACTTCTGGAGCACCAGCATTAATATTTTCAAATAATCTCTGATTGATTCTAACAATGTCGCTTAATTTGTGTGTTAAATCATCTTCAGCTCTTTCACCACTTTCTAAAGTGATAGAAGGTCTCATTGTTACAGGTGGAATTGAGAAAATTGTTAAAACCATCCATTCAGGTCGAGCAAATTCTGGATTAATACCAATTAATAAACAATCATCATCAGTAATCTTTTCAAATCTTTCTAAAATTTCAATAGGTGTAATTCTAGTTTGATCTTCATAAAATGTAGAAGGTTTTTCAATTTTAATTTTTGTTTGCTTTGCACTACAGTGAGGACATTTTTTAGCATTTTTTATACTAGTTCTAATTAATTTTGTAATTACAGCAACATCTTCTGTTCTGTTTAATTCTAATAACTTTTTAATTTTTTCATAATATTTGTTAATTGATTCTTCATCAAGTAAAATTCTACTACAATCTGAACATGTTGTTTGAAGGAATGCATGAACTGCTTTTACATAACTAATGTGAATAACAGGTCTACCTAATTCAATGTAACCAAAGTGACCTAGAGTTTCTTTTAATTTTAATCCATCAGTTTTACAAACTAAACCAGGGTCGATAACACCTAATCTTGTGTCCATTAATCCACCTTCTACTGGATATCCTTCTCTATCATATAATTCTGGTGTAACTACCTTTGCAGTTGCTACTTTTTTTACCATTTTTGGTGAAATTAATCCGAATTGAATAGATTTAATTTTCTTGTGTACATGATTTGGTCTCATTAAAATTTGTCCTCCATTTTTAGTTTAGGGTAAATACCTAATGACTTTAGTTCGTCAAGTAATAATTTGAATGCATAACTCATTTCTACATATGAGATGTCTGAGTCTTCTCCGTGAATTGGAGACATTAATTTATTCTTTCTTGCATCATAGTAACTGATTAAACCTGATTTTTGACAGATTGGAACTTTTACAGTGTCAGAATCAAATCTTTCTTTTAGTAATAGGGATGCTCCGTGTGCAACTAAACAATCTTTCTCCATCTCTCCTAATCTTAGACCTCCACCCATTGATCTTCCTTCAATTGGCTGTCTAGTTAAAAGTTGGATTTTACCTGTTGCTCTTGCATGCATTTTGTTTGCAACCATATATTTTAATTTTAAGTAGTACATGTTTCCGACGAAAATCTTTGCTTCAAATTCTTCACCAGTGATTCCATTATACATTTTTTCTGTTCCATCTTCTCTAAATCCAAGTGTTTTTAGACTTTTTCTTAGATCTGGTTCAGACTCTGCTGAGAATGTAGTACCGTCGATAAATCTTCCAGCAAGTGCTCCAACTTTTCCACCGATTACTTCAATTAAGTGTGAAATTGTCATTCTGGAAGGAATAGAGTGAGGTGAAAATATTAGGTCTGGTACAATTCCTGATGCTGTGAAAGGCATATCTGCTTGTGGAATAATTCTACCAATAACTCCTTTTTGTCCATAACGAGATGCAAACTTATCTCCTGCTTCAGGAATTCTTAAATCTCTTAATCTAACTTGAATTAGTTTGTTACCTTCTGCATTTTCTGTTATAACAACAAAATCTACAACACCTTTTTCTCCTCTCTTAATAGCAACAGAACTTTCTCTTCTGGTGTTAGCAGCAATACTAAACTCTTCCATTTCTCCTAAGAATCTTGGAGGTGAGGATTTTCCAATGATTACATCATCTTCTCTAATTTGAGCTTCAGGATATACAATACCGTCGTCTTCTAATAATTTATAATCTTCTTCTGATCTATATGCTTTAACTTCTTTATCAGGAATACCAACTTCGTCAACAAGGCCACCTTGATATCTTATTTCTTGAGCATTATATGGTCTGAAATAATATGATCTTGCAAATCCTCTTTCAACAGAACCTTTGTTAATAATTAAAGCATCTTCCATGTTAAATCCATCATAACTTAGTAATGCAATTGTTACATTTTGTCCAGAAGGATGTTTATCATATTTTACTATGTCGTGCATAAAAGATCTTACAAGTGGTACTTGTGGATATTGCAGAATGTTAATGTCAGTATCCATTCTAATTAAATAATTACTTGTGTATAAACCTAAAGCTTGTTTTTGAGTTTTAGAACCTCTGTTAAGTCTTGAACTTTGTCCAAAGTTTGCATAAGGTACTAAGGATGTAATAAATCCTAAAATACTAATAGGGTTTACTTCTAAGTGTGTATGTTCTTTTGTTAGATCTTTTGGTCTTAAAGCAACAAGTGAATTTTCTTCTTCATTAGCATCTAAGTATTCAATTATACCTTGATCAATTAAATCTTGCCATTTGATTTCATTATTTCTAAGTTTTTCAAAATGTTCTTCTGTAAGTAATGGTTCACCTTTTTCGACGATAATTAATGGTCTTCTAACTCTACCTGGACAAGTGTGAATTGAAAGTTCATTATATTCAGGATTAAAATTTATGTTTAACTCTAAAGGAATCTTTTGTTTTCTTCTTTCTTCAATTATAGAACTAGTTACTTGTTTAGCATTTTCACATGTTCCAATATATTTTTCATCTAAGTATACGTCAGTCATTTTACTAGTTTAACTCCAAAATTTTCTAAATTTTTCTTTGTTTTTTCCTCGGAAATACTTTTTTGAGTTACTTGTGCAAGCATAGCAAGATTTTTTCTTAAACCAATTGGTGTACCTTCTGGTGTTTCAATTGGACAAAGTCTACCCCAGTGTGTAGAGTGGATTTCTCTTGCTTCAAAATTTTCCTGAGTGTTTGAGAGTAATGAAACTACTCTGCTTAAGTGTGATAATGTGTCTAAGTAATTTACTTTTGCAATGTTCTGACTAATTCCTTTTCTTCCACCAACCCATTGACCTGTAGCAATTGCGCTGTTTAATCTTGAGGTTAAAAGTTTGTCTCTGATAATAATTTTTACAGACTGGAACTTTCCTCTCTTTACAAGTCTTTGGAAATTGTATAAGATATCATTAACAAGTACTCTCATGTTTACTCTGAATAAGTCTGAGATTAATTCTCCTGAAAGTTTTAATTTTTTATTTTTGTAATGATCTTTATCAGTAATAGTTTTTGCATCTTTTGTAACTTTTAAGAATCTTTTTACAAGCTTACATAAGTGATGTGCTTTTAGAACATTTTCTTTTTGAGTAATTCCAATGTGAGGAAGTAGATAGTGGTAAATCTGTTCTGTTGTTTTTTCTATTCTAACTTCTCTAGGTTGTGTTAAACCTACTTTTTTTGCAATGAACTCAGTTGCATCTTCAATATTTTGTAACTCAATTGAATTGTATAAGTTAATGTAAACATCATCATATTCTTTTTCATCACAAATTTCTTTCATAATCTCTTGGTCTTTAGTCATACCTAATGCTTTGATTACAGCAAATAAAGGAATTCTTTTGAACTTTGTAAATGAGATGTAAAATATTCCATCTTTCATTTGTTCAATAACATGAGGAATACTGTATGGTCCTCTTTGTGAGAAAACTCTTGCAGTAAATTTACTTGGACCAATTTTATTTCTTTGGAAGAAAATTTTGTTTGGTAATAAATCTTCTACTGTAATAATTACTCTTTCGTTACCGTTAATTATGAAATATCCACCAAGATTATTTGGGTCTTCACCACGATCAATTAGTTCATCCTCTGTTAATTTGTAAAGATGACAATTTTTAGATTTAAGCATTATAGGGATTTTTCCAATTTGAGCTACAAATGATTCTCTTTGAACTCCATCTACATATGCAGATACTTCAAGGAATATTGGTGCTGAATAAGTTAATTTTCTTAATCTTGCTTCAATTGGGTAAACTGGTCTTTTTGAACCATCAGCCTCAGTAATTTGTGGCTTTTCAATCCAAATTTTATCTAATTTGATTCTAAATTCTTGAACATCTGGAGGTAGAATTGTTGGAATAATGTCTCCAATTTCAGAAATTGTTTTTTGCATTTCTACTTCTATAAATTTGTTGAATGAGTTTAGGCTTGATTCAATAAAAGAATGCTCTTCAAAAAATTTCTTGATTAATAGTTTTTTGTTATCCATTTATACAACCACCCTATAGTAAAATGTTGTTCCTACTGTTTGACTTTTTCTTGTAATTCTTATGATGTCACCTATTTCTGCATCTAATCCTCTTAATGCTGGGTCTGTGTTCAAAATTCTAGGTAATCTTTTTTCACTAGTATTATATTTTGTTAGAATTCCTTTAGCTTCTTCTTCTGAAAGCTTTTCATGTTTTGGTACAAGGATGTGTTTTGAAACATCAAGTTCAAGTTCAGTCATATTTTTTTTCTCTCCAATGTGTTTTTGTGTTTAAGTGGACCGGACGGGATTTGAACCCGCGACCACCTGATATCTTCCAAAGCTTGGTAAAAGTTTCACCAAGAGGTTCATGATTATGATTTGTTTGCACTCCCCTCCCCAGGTGCTCCACCAAACTGAGCTACCGGTCCGTACGCCCTGACCGGGATTTGAACCCGGGTCGAAGCCTCGACAGGGCTTCATGATAGACCGGACTACACTATCAGGGCATTGACATAATTCTTTCTATCTGTTAATTTGAATAACTGCATGAATAAGTCTAAACTTTTCCATGTCTTATAGAAGAATCTGTCCATGTACTCCACGAAAAAAATAGGAGTTTATAAATGTTTGGTTTTTTGGCTTCTTTTTGTCAAATTATTGAATTTTGATTTTAGAGTAAGATTTATATATGAGATCTTAAAATTTATTCTTTATGAGTGGTACCAAAACTGTAAATCCTGTAATCGTTAGAAAGAAAGAAAGAGAAGATAAGGATAGGTCAATTGCTAGAGGTTTGGCAAATGGTAATGCTGTTAGGATTGCTGGAGATAATGATACTATACCTAATGAAGAATATGGTTCACAAATAAGAGTTTTACCTGATGATTATGTTGCATTAAAAGTAAAAGTTGATAAATATTTAGAAGAAGAAGTACCTGAAATTTATAGGAGAGCTGCTGAAATGACTCCTAATGGTGAAGGTTTGAGTTTATCACAAATTGAAGTTATGTTATCTGAAACAAATGATTCTCCTCAAGAAGTTGCTATTGCTTCTTTAGAAATTGCTAGAATTTTAAGTGGTTATGAAAATACTGATACAAGTAATTTACCTGAAGCAAAAAGGTTGTTAGAAGAAGCAAGAGATGCAGGTGTGTTTAGTAGATGGGGATTAGGAAAAAGAATTGAAAAAACATATGATAAAATTTTAGAAGCTGAAGAAACTCGGACTGATTTATTACGAGAAGAAGCTGCTGAGAGATTAAATCTTGAAAGAGATCAAGTTAGAGGTATTTTAGCTCAGGAAGAAGCTAAAACTGATATTTTAAGAGATGAGGCTAGTGAGAGATTAAATTTAGAAAGAGATCAAGTTAGAGGCGTTTTAGCTCAAGAAGAAGCTCGAACTGATATTTTAAGAAATGAAGTTGCTGAGAGATTGAAACTTGAAAGAGTTGGTGTTAAAACCTTTGAAAAAGAAAAAGCAAGATTAGAATTTGAAGCTGATAAAATTAGAGTAAGAAAAGTGAAAGATTTAGATGCATACAGATCAAAGTTATTAGAGAAAATTGTTGAACTTGAAGGTGAAGCAAGATGGGTAATTTGGCGTGATATTTCTATGGGTGAAAATCCTTATGTAATTGGTGAAGATAGATTAAGAGATCAAGTTAGAGAAGAATTAACTCTTGGAAATAACTTAGAAGCTTTCCCAGTTGAAGTAGAAAATGAGAGAGGAGAATATAAAAGAGAATTTTTAGATAAATATTTCAAAGCTTTAGTAGTTAGAAGATTTGCTTATGTTGAAGATGGTAAAGATAGAGCTATGATAAGAGCTTTAGATATTCTTTATCAGGACCTAATTAGTGATGAAAATAATATTCCTGAAATTTCTACAGTTAATTTGGAAATGTGGGAAAATGCAATGAGTAAAATTCCAAGAGGAATTGAAGAATTAGTTACTATCTATAAACAAAATATTATTGAAAATCAGAGATTGAAAGATGAAATTGTTAAAAAAATGGATAGTTATACTGACGGTGAAATTGTTAAAAAAATGGATAGTTATACTGACGGTTAAATGGCTTTCAAGAGAAGAGCAAAATTTATTAATGATATATTTAAAGAAACTTTAGATTATAGTTTTTCTATTGATGATGTTGTTGATGAACCTACATTATTAAGTTATGAAAGAAAAGTAAAGGAAAAGTTTAATCGTAGGTCTGCTAATATTGAAGATGATACTTTAACATATAAAAAAGGGATATTTGTTGGAGTAAATGATGGACATACAATTGATAATTTAAAGAGTTCTGGAAAAAATATTTATCAAATTTGGAGAGGTTCTGATAAAGATTTTACAATTAGAGATTTAGGTGCAATACTTGAAGGTAAAAATGGTTATTGGTTAAAGAAAAAAGACGTTAGAGGATATTATAATGACTCAGTAGCTTTAACTGCTTGGTTAGTTGAAGATCCTCATGTAGAAGCTTTAGACTATGAAAGATTTTTAAATTTTGCTTCAGAGATATATAATATTGAACATGAAGGTAGTTATTTAGTAGATTTTCAAAAGCATCATCCTGATTTTGAAATTCAATTTCCTGCAGTTGAAGAATTTTATAAAAAAATGATTGAAAGATTTGAGAATATTAGTAATAAATGAAGTTAATAAATTTTAAAAGCTAACTCAAATTTCTTTTTATGATGTTATATGATAATAGTAGGTTGATTAGTAATGTTTTACATTTACATTCTTTAGTTTTAGCTGATGATTATAAAATTCTTGGTTTAGCACAAATTGGTATGGGTGTTATTTCTGTTTGTGATTTTTGTTTAGCTACAAATACAAGTGAGTATGATGTTTATTTTGAAAAGAAAATGTGGAGATTAAGATATTCTGAAGTTTTTGAAGAAGAAGAGGATTTATTTGTGAATATGGGAATTGGTAGTGTTCAAGGCCTTTCAGTATCAAATAGACCTAGTGATTTTAAAGAGTCTATTATTTATGCAAAGCGTAACTTAGTTCGTTTAGAAACTTGTGTAATTTATGATTTTCCTATATCTCAGAAATTTTTTACTTTACCATAACTTTTAAATAATCCTTTAAGTTTTTTTGAAAGTATAATTTATGAGGTATGTTTAAATGATAGGATTTACAATATTTATTTTGGTCGTAGGATTTCTTTCTTTGATTTTTGCTAAATATCTTGCTGATGTTATTCACAAGCAGGAAACAGGTAATGAGAAAATGAATGAAATTTCTGATGCTATTCATGAAGGTTCAATGGCCTTTTTGAAAAGAGAGTATAAAGTTATGGCCTGGTTTATAGTCGTAATGGGATTGATCATTGCTTTATTTTTAGATCACCCTTCAACTAGTTTTAATGAAGCACCTTGGACTGCATTGTCATTTGTCCTTGGTTGTGTGTTTTCAATGGTAGCTGGTTATATTGGAATGAAAATTGCAACAAAAGCTAATGTTAGAACAACTCATGCTGCTAGATCTAGTTTAGAAAAAGCTTTTAACATTTCTTTCAAATCTGGAGCTGTATTAGGATTTGCTCTTGTTGGAATTGCTGTTATTGGTATAGCTGGTTTGTATTTGTTATTTAGTCAAATGGGATTAGAAGCAATTACAACTATGGAAATTATTACTGGTTTTGCACTTGGTGCAAGTTCAATTGCTTTATTTGCTAGAGTTGGTGGTGGAATTTTTACAAAAGCTGCTGATGTTGGTGCAGATTTAGTTGGTAAACTTGAAGCTGGTATTCCAGAAGATGATCCAAGAAATCCTGCAGTTATTGCTGATAATGTTGGAGACAATGTTGGAGATACTGCTGGTATGGGTGCAGATTTATTTGGAAGTTGTGCTGAAAGTACTGCTGCTGCTTTAGTTATTGGTGCTGTAGCTTTTGGTGGAATGAACATGGAAACAGCTTTGTTGTATCCTTTAGCTATTTCAGCAATTGGAATTATTGCAGCTTTTATTACAATCTGGTTTGTAAAATTAGGTTTGAATAAGAAAACAAGCGGAGATGTTGAGAGAGTTTTGAAGAGAGGATTAATTATTTCTTCAGGTATTATGTTAGTATCAATGTATTTCTTGACAAAAGCTTGGTTGCCTGAAAGTTTTGATATTAATGGAATAACTTATGGAGCTACAGGAGTTTTTATCTCGTTTGCAGTTGGTTTGATTGCAGGTTTATTGATTGGTTTTGTAACAGAATATTTTACATCACATGCATATAATCCTGTGAAAAATGTTGCTAAAGCTAGTGAAACTGGAGCAGCTACAAATATTATTCAAGGACTTGCTCTTGGATATGAAAGTGCAGTTATTCCTGTAGTACTACTGGCTATTGTAATCTTTGTAGGTTTTCAAACAGCTGGTATGTATGGTATCGCTATTGCTGCTTTAGGAATGTTGTCAACTTTAGTTATTGGTTTAGCTATAGATGCTTATGGTCCAGTTGCAGATAATGCTGGTGGTATTGCTGAGATGGCAGGTCTACCTTCTGAAGTTAGAAATAAAACTGATGTTTTAGATGCTGCTGGAAATACTACAGCTGCTATGGGAAAAGGTTTTGCAATTGGTTCTGCTGCTTTAACTGGACTAGCTTTGTTTAGTGCATTTATCTTAGCTTCAGGAATTGATGCTGTGAATCTTTTAGATAGCAAAGTGATTGCTGGATTGTTCTTTGGAGCAATGTTGCCGTTCTTATTCTCCGCAATGACTATGAAGTCAGTAGGGAAAGCTGCTCAGGCGATCATAGTTGAGGTTAGAAGACAGTTTAAAGAAATAGATGGTCTTATGGAAGGGAAAGCAAAACCTGATTCTACAAAGTGTGTAGACATCGCTACAGCTTCTGCATTGAGAGAAATGATTGCACCTGGTTTACTAGTTGTTTTAACACCAATCTTAGTTGGTTTACTATTTGGAGTTGAAACTTTAGCTGGTGTACTTGCTGGTGTTTTATCAGCTGGAGTTGTATTAGCTATTGCAAAAGCAAATGCTGGTGGAGCTTGGGATAATGCAAAGAAGTATATTGAGAGTGGTGCACATGGTGGTAAAGGAAGTGCTTGTCATGTTGCTGCTGTTATTGGTGATACAGTAGGAGATCCATGTAAAGATACTTCAGGACCTGGGTTAAACATTTTGATGAAACTAATGGCTATTATCAGTTTAGTTTTTGTGCCTTTGTTCATTAAATACGGTGGATTACTTCTAAACCTTCTTTAATTTTTTTTATTTTTATTTTTTAACAATATTGTTTAAGTAACATAATGATTATATAATTTTGAAAAATTTATTCTATATAAGATGAGTTCTATGGATAGAATGAGAGAAATTTTCCCTGGTGAAAATGATGATAAAATAATTAGAAGATTCAGAGCTATGAATGAGAATGGTCTTAGAGACCTTTTGATTTTTCATGTTGATGATCAAGAAGATATTACTAGTACTACAGAGTTTGCTGCAGGAGCAGTTACAATGGCTTTAACTGATCTTTTTGGAAAGAAAGGATTTAATGTTTTAGTAGCTGTTGGAGATGATCCGAGAGAACTTGAAAATATGTATAGGGAAGAAGAAGAGGAAGGCACTTTTCAACAAGGAGGTCTTTTTTCAGTTTTAGGTTTGGATTTAATGTTTTTAAATAATTACGGGAATTCTGGACATGGTGGAAAAGATATGTTAGCTATGATGGATAAAATAAAACATGATAGAATTACAGAATATTTAGAAGTAAAAGGGAAAATTGAAAATTTTAATTTTATGGATGATGATAGTGGTTTTTTCTTAAGCTTTTCAGATGAACTAGCTCATCTAAATTATAGGTTAGCTGGTTTAGAAAATTATCTTTTTAGGCATTTGAATGTTGTTGTTCCATTAAGTACAATGGTTGATGAAGATCTTGCTTCAAGAGATGCTGCTTTTAGTGGTTTATCACATTACCTTTGTAGTCCTTGTGAAAAAAATGCTGGAAGAAATATTGGGTTTCAATTAGTTGAAAGAGCAATAAAACTTTATACTGGAGAAATTAAACCTGTAAATCTACAAGGTTATAGGGGAAATTTAATAATTCCTAATTTAAGTTTTTAATCTAAAAGCTTAAATATTTCTTTTGTCTTTATTTTTTTATGTTAGAAATTGATGGTAGTGAAGGTGGAGGACAAATTCTTAGAACTGCTTTAGGTTTATCTGTGTTAACAGGTAAAGATTTTTCTATTGATAATATAAGAGCTATTAGACCTCAAAAAGGTTTGAGAGAACAACATTTGAAAGGTGTTTTGGCTGCTTTAGAATTATGTGAAGGTGAAGTTGCTGGAGCTGAGCTAGGTTCTGAGAAAATTGTGTTTAAGCCTGAGACAATAAAAAGTGGAGAATTAGAAGTTGAAATTAATACTGCTGGTTCTGTTGGTTTGTTATTACAAAGTTTGTTAATTCCTACAATTAAAACAGATTTGAAAATTAATGTTAAGGGTGGTGCTACTTTTGGTTTATTTGCTCCTCCAATTTATCATTTTGATAATGTTTTATTTCCTTTGTTGAAAAAAATGGGATATGAAGTTAGTTCAAAAGTTGATCATCATGGTTTTTTTCCAAAAGGGGGTGCAAGAATTGAAGTTGATTCTAAAAAAGCTGAATTGAAAAGATTAGATATTCTGGATAAAGGTAGTATTAAAAGTATAAAAATTATTTCTGTTGCAAGTCACCAATTAGAAAATCCAAAAGTGGCTGAGAGACAAGCTGAAGCTGCTAAGAAAATAATAGAAGAAAAATTTTCTTTGCCTGTTGAAGTAAAAGTGAAATATTGTGATGCCTTATGTATGGGTTCTGGAATACAAATTACAATTGAAACTGAAAATAGTTTTTTTGGAGGAGATTGTGTTGGGGAAAGAGGTAAGAGGGCTGAGTTAGTTGGTGAAGAAGCTGCAAAATCTCTGATTAAATCTTATGATAATGGTAGTGTTGATATTCATACAGGTGATATGTTGTTACCATATATTGCTCTAGCCGGTGGATCTTATATTGTTCCAGAGATAACTAACCATGTGAAAAGAAATATTGATGTTATTGAAAAATTCTTAGATATCAAATTTTTAGTGGAAGGAAATAAAATTAGTGTTGAAAAACATAAGATTTAAATATCTTGATTTTTAAAATTTTTAAAATGAAAAATTATGCAAGAATTTTATTAGGGGATGATAATGTTCCTAAAGATTTATACGGTTTAGCAGAAAGATACAATGCAGTTCTAAGAGAAGTTGATTTTTTTAAATTACCTGCAGTAGAACTTAGTTTTAGAAATGGTTTGATGAGTGAAGAATTATTTTTGGGAGAATGTAGGGAAATTGAGGATTTAGGTTTGGTAACTCTTTTAGTATAAATTTATACGAAAAGTTTTTAAGCTCTTTAATCTGAAATTTTAGTATGGACTTGAAAGTATATAGAAAGAGTTTAAATCAATGGACTAAGAATTTAGTTATATTTGTTCCAGATTTATTTTTTATAGCTTTAACTTATTTATTGATATTTGTTATTAATTATTATACTGGACTTGGAGAAATTGTAAACCTCTTACAAAGTGGAAGTCTTGAATCTATTGATGTATTAAAAGAGTATTTTTCAGCTAATGTTTTTCAATTGATTATTTCGGCAATTGTTTTTATTGCAACAACATTTTTCTTTGGAGTTGGTGTTTTAGCTTTGAAATATGAAATGATTAGAGATGTTATTCAAGGAAAAAAAGCTTCAATTTTTAAAGCTTATAAAAAGAGTCATAAAAGATTTTGGCAAGTTGTTTTTATGAAAATCTTTGTTTTTATAATTAGTATCTTGGTTGTAATTTTAGTTAGTTTCTTTACAGGATTAACTTATTTTATATTTAGTCAAATTAGTGTTGAATTAGGAAGATTATTAGCTTTGTTTGTTGCTGTAGCTTTTATTTTATTAGCTGTGTTTGGAATTAAATTTGGAATCTTATTTAGATATCCTGTAATGTTTTTGACAAATAAAACTAAAGCTTGGATTTCTTTAAGAGAATCATTTAGATTTTTTATTAAAGATCCAGTTTATATTTTTGTTACTTGGTTTATAGTTTTTATTTTAAGTATTGTAATATGGTTGTCTTCTGGAATTATTAATTATGTACTAGGAATGATACAGGGCTTGAGTTCAAATTATTGGTTTGTATTAATTTGTATTTTATTGATTAGTTTAGTTGGTGTTTTATTAAACTTAATAGCAGAAATTTGGGGTTCTTTTATTTTGTTCGATAGATATAAAAGTTAAAGTTTAAACTTTTTTAAATCTTCAGCAATTTCAGTATTTTTAAAATGTTGTTTTGCTTCCTTTTCAAAAACTTTTAAATCATTATATCTTTGTGAGAAATGTGTTAAAACTAATCTTTTTGATTTTGATTTTTTTGCTATATTAGTTGCATCTTTTACAGTTAAATGATGTGTTTCTCTAGCTTTTTCTTGTAATTCTGTTAAAAAAGTTGACTCACAAAAAAGTAAATCTGAATTTTTTGCAATTTTAATTGTGTTTTTACAAATTCCTGTATCTGGTATGAAAGTTATTTTTTTACCTGGAACTACAAATGTTGCTTTTGATGCAAGAATCTTTTTATCTTTGTAAATAATATTTTTTCCTTCTTGTAATAGTTTTAATTTTGGATTTGCTTTGATTTTATGTTTTTCTAAATATTTTTTATCAATTTTTCTTTTGTCTTTTTCAATAAAAGAATAAGCTAAACAAGCTTCACCATGATCTAATTCTGCAGCTTCAAGTTTAAATTCATTATTTTCAAAAAACATCCCATTTTCAATTTCATGGACTTTGTAATCTATTTTAGATCTTGTATCAAAAAATTTGTAAATGTAAGACATAAATTTTTTTGTACCTTTTGGACCATAAATATCTAGAGTTTTTTTATAATCAGAATGACCTAGAGTTAACATTAAACCTGGAAGGCCTAAAACATGATCACCATGCCAATGAGTTATTAGAATTTTTGTAATTTTTACAGGACTTATTCTAGCTTTTCTAAATTGTCTTTGAGTACCTTCTCCACAATCAATTAAAATCTTTTCATTTTTGTAGGAAAGCAAAGTAGCAGAATGATTTCTATTTGCAGTTGGAACCATAGAACTTGTCCCTAAGGTAGTTATTTCCATGTGTTATTTAAAAAGAAAAGCTTTTAAATAGTTTTCTTTCTCCATTATTTCTATGAGTGCAAAAAATGAAGAAATAATTGTAGCAGAGTATCTTGAAGGTCAAGTAATTGCGCCTGAATCTGATTTAGCTAGAGATATGTATGATAAAAGTAGATATGGGGAATTGTTAAAGAATAAATATCAATATTCTCTTGTTGAAGGTTTGTATCTTTTAGAAAGAAATAAAATGAAAATTATGAAAGGTAAAAACGAATTAAGTTATGATGATTATTTGAAATTAGCTAGAAAGAAAAATAAAAATTTCTGGATTAAATATATGGGTTATAAGGATATGAGGAATAGAGGTTATATTGTTAAAACTGCTTTAAAATTTGGAGCTGATTTTAGGGTTTATGATAGAGGAATTAAACCTGGAGAAGATCATGCTAAATGGGTTATGTTTCCTATTTCTGAATCTGATTCTTGCAGTTGGCATGAGTTTGCTGCAAAGAATAGAGTAGCGCATTCTACAAGAAAAAGATTGTTAATTGCAATCGTTGATGATGAAGGAGATTGTACTTATTATTCAATTGCTTGGACTAGGCCTTAAGATTTCTACTTGATAGAATATAAAAGCATTTAAACTCTTTTCATTCTAAGATTGTTATGAGCAACAGAATTGTTCAATTAAAAGAGGATATACTTAGTTATGTTTCTAACAGGGGACCATTATTACCTTCAACTGTAGCTAAAGAATTCAAAGGTACTAATTTGTTTATATCAGCTTTGCTTTCAGAATTAGTTACTAATAAAAAAATTAAATTATCAAAAGCAAAAATTGGTGGTTCTCCATTATATTATTGTGAACATCAGAAAGATAGATTGTATGCATTATTAAAAGATCATGCTGGCAAAAAACAAAAGGAAGCTTTAGATCTACTATTTGAAAAAAAAGTTCTTAGAGATAGAGACTGTTTACCTTTTGAAAGAGTTGCTTTTAGGGAAATGATTGATTTTGCAAGGCCAGTTAGATTGATAATTAATGAGACCGAAGAATTATTCTGGAGATGGTATATGTTGGCTGATAGTGATGCTAAAGATTTGATTGAAGTTATTTTAGAAGATCTATATGGTTTGAAAGAAGAAAAGAAAAAAGAAGTTGAAGAAATTGAAGTTCCAGAACCTCCTAAAGTTGAAGTTAAGGAAGAAGCTAAAGTTGAAGTTAAGGAAGAAGCTAAAGTTGAAGTTAAGGAAGAAGTTAAAGTTGAAGTTAAGGAAGAAGTTAAAGTTGAAGTTAAGGAAGAAGCTAAAGTTGAAGTTAAGGAAGATGTTGAAAAAGAAGTTCCTGAAGAAGAAGAAGTTGTTGAAGTAAAAGTAAAAAAGAAAGTGAAAAAGAAAGTTGTAAAGAAGAAAAAAGTTGAAGTTGAAAAACAAAAGAAATTGAAAAAAGAAAATGAAGAAGTTGATGAAATTGTTAAAGATAAAGATCTTTTAGAAACATTAAATAAATATATGGCTAGTAATGGTATTGAAATTATTAGGACCTTAGTTATTAAAAATAATAGGGAAATTAATATGATTGTAAAAGTTCCTTCTCAAGCTGGAGATTTAAAATATTTTGTGAAAGCAAGGAAAAGAAAAAGATTAAATGAAGGTGATTTATTATTAGCTTTTACTGAAAGTCAAACATTAAAATTACCTATTCTATATTTCTCAAATGCTGAGTTAAGTAAGAAAACTCAGGATTATATTAAGAAAAATATCCCTGGAATGAATTTTATAAAATTAGACAATTTAGAATAAATTAAGAAGTTATTGTTTGATTATTAGTTTGGTAAAATAAGAATAGTATTTCTTGGCATAAAATTTTGTAGAAATTTGATCTACTAATCATATGTGAAGATTCTAATAATGCTGGATCACAAATGTAAATGTTATTATTGTTTGTATAAACTGGTTCACCATTTCCACCATGCTCTTTAAATTTTTCTTTACAATCTACAATAAAAACTTTTATTTCTGAAGGTTCTTTTTTGAAAACTTTTTTCATGTTAGAATAAAAATATGGCAATCTTGTATCTAAAACCATAACCTCTGGATCCTTGCAGCCGTTTTCTTGGATTTGTATATTCATTGTAGAGTTATAAACTATTTAGGTGAAATCATTTATTAAGGGACAGTTAAAATAATTTTAAACCAGAAAGTTTAAAAATGAAAACATTTAAATATAGTATGTAGATTAATTTAGATATAAAATGATAATTAGAGCATTACTTCCGAAACTTACTCCTAAAACTGTAAAGGAGAAGATTATTGTAATTTTATCGACTGAGTTTCCACTAACTGTTAAAGAATTAAAAGGGAAAATCAAACAATTATTTAACCAATCAGTTTCATATCAATCAGTACATAAAGAGTTAAATCAGTTGATAAAAGAGAAAGTAGTAGTTGCTAAAAATAAAAAATTCTTGTTGAATGTTGAATGGATTAGACAAGTTGGTTTATTTTCTGATTTAATTGTGTCAAATTACACTTCTCAAAAGAAACATTCTATTAACAAATTGTTAGAATTAAAAAATGATGGAGATTCATTATCTTTTGAATTTGAATCATATGCACAGTTAGATATTTATTTTCTTGAACTTTTAGATTATTTTAATGAATTTTTTGAAGAAGATAAACAAATTTTAATGCATTATACTCATAATTGGTGGCCTTTAGTTTATCCAATGAAAGAAAAACAAGTAATTAGAAAACTAAAATCTGGATTTTTTTGTATTTGTGGTGCTGATTCTGAAATTGATAAATTTTGTTGTAATTATGAAAAGAAAATTGGAATTAATGTATTACAGTCTAAGGATAAGGGGCTTCATTGGAATGTTAATGTTATGGGAGATTTAATTTTTAGTTTCTATGGAGATGATGAAATTAATAAAGAGATTCATGATTTTTTTAAGAAATTTAAAGATTTGAAATCTTTAGATTTAGATCAATTAACAGGATTATTAGAAAAAAAAGGATTGTTTAGAGTAGTTGTTTTGAAAGATTCAATTTATGCTAGAAAAGTTCTTGAAGAGACAAAATTGTTTAATTTAAAGAAAAAGTAGGAATCGAAGGTTTTTTAAAGGATTTGTATATTTCTGGATGTTAATGGTAAGGTATTGTATAGTTGGACATGGAGCTTTTGATCATAATATATTTGAATTTGATGAAGATAGATTTGGAATGTATAATCCTGATCTGACTATTACCGAGGCTATTGAACTTTCTAGTGGTTCTGATTTTTATGATGGGAATTATGGTGGTCCAATATTAACTGTCGGGCAGTGGCTTGCTCAAAGAGGAGATATTGTTTCTGCAATTAGTATTGTTGGTAATGATGAAATGTCTAATAGATATATTGATTATTTGAATAAAGCAGGAATTAATACAGATAAAATAAGAAGATACGATGATGTTAGTCTTGCTCAATGTGTTTATGTTCATTCTGATGATGATTTAGTTTTAGATCCTCCTTTATGGGAAGATAATGTTACTGGCAGATTTAAAAAATTACCTTTCTCTTCAAGTTTAAGAGATTTCTTAGCTAGACATGATGTTCTAGTTTTGCCAATTACAGAACCTTTAGCTGGAAAAAAAGCTGCTGAAAATTATTTAGAAGAAAGAGCAGATGGATTTTTAGCTTATATTCCTGGGCCATATTTAACTGACGGTAGTGTCGATTTTTCAAGAACTTATTTTAAGGATTTATTACAACTAACAAATTTATTACAACTAAATGAAGATGAAGCTCAAGTAATTGTAAAAGAAATGGATTTAGGAAATGTTGATAATATTGGGGATTTATTTTCTGTGGATTTAGCTCCTAAGTTAGAATATTTAGCTGTAACATTTGGATCAAAAGGTTCAAAGTTATATTGGTTAGATAAACTATCTGGAGACTTAGAAGAACATTGTTTAACTGCTCTTTCTATTGAAGGTTCTGATGTTGAAGTTTATGCAAATACTCAAGGAGCGGGTGATGCTTATTCTGGTGTTTTAATAAGATCAATAATGGAAAATAGGAGATTAAATCTTAAAAAGAAAAAGAGAGTTGGAGCAATTCAAGATGCACATAGATTAGCTAGAGAAGCAGCTGCTGGTATGTGTAAAGTTATGGGTGCATTAAATAGAGATGTTGTTCTTGCAGGATCTACAGATATTGCTAGTGATAATGAAGTAATAAGCGGTAATTTAGGTGAAGAATAATCTTATAAAGTATCTATATTTCTAAATCTTTATGGAAAAGTATATTTTTGTTTTAGGAAGAGATCCTGAACTATCAAAAGATGAATTATATTGTTATTTGGACAGTAGGAGAATTAAATATAAAGTAATTGAAGAAAATGATATTGTTATAATTTTAGAGGTACATTCTATTAAATCTAAAGAAATGATTAAAGCTTTAGGTGGTATTCAAAAGATTGCTAAGGTAATTAATAATATTGATAATTTGTATCATGGAAAAGAAAATAAACTTAGGTATGCAGTTTCATGTTATTCTGATGAAGATGTTTCTGATTTGAAAAGTCAACTGAAGAATTATTTTAAAAAAGAGAAATTAAAAGCTTCAATAAAAAAATCTCATTTTCAAGTTGAATATTTAATGCCTTCTGAAGCACAAAATGTTTTAGAAATTATTGTTTATAAAAAATATCTGGGGAAAACTTTAGCAGTGTTTAATCCTAAAGAACATAAACATAGGGATATAAATCGACCTGAACAAAGACCATTGCATACAATTTCAATTAGGTTAGCAAAAATTATGTTGAATCTTTCAGAAGTGAATAAAGGTGATACCTTGTTAGATCCTTTTTGTGGTATTGGAACAATTTTACAAGAAGCAATGATTATGGGAGTTAATGTTGTTGGAATTGATAATGAAGTTTGGTGTGTTGAGGCTTCAAAGAAAAATTTAGAGTGGATAAAAAAAGAATATAATACTGATGTTAAATATACAATTCTTAAAGGTAGTGCAACAAATTTGAGAAATTATGTGCAAACTGTTGACTGCGCTGTTACTGAACCTTATTTAGGACCTTTTTTGAAAAAATTGCCAACAGAAGGAACAGCAAAAAGAACTTTGATTGAATTAGCACCTATGTATTCAAAATTAATTGAAGGTTTAGGTAAAGTTGTTAGAAAAAAAGCTGTGATTATTTCTCCAATATTTAGAACTAGGTCTAAAATGGAATTGGGAATAACTACTCTAGAAAGAGATTTTAAGAAAGCTGGATTTAAATTTAATGAACCGTATATTTATACTGCTTCAAAATCTAAAATGTTAAGGCAAATATGGGTTTTGACTAAGTAATTCTATCCCGAAAGCTTTATAAATGCCCTATATATTATTTTGAGCTATGGGAAGAATAAAGACTACACAGATCAAAAGAGTAGGAAATAAGCTAGTAAGAGATCATCGAGATAAGTTTAGTAAAGATTTTGATACTAATAAAAAAGTTATGCCAGAATATGTTAAAGTGGGTTCTAAAAAATTGAGAAATATTCTTGCAGGTTATATTGCTCGTTTAATGAAAATTGAAGAATAATCATACTCAAGTATTTTAATTTTAACTTGGGAGGTAATGAAATGGAAGAGAAAGCAAGAGAGAATATAACTGACGAAAACGATAAAACCATTTTTGTGGGCAGTAAACCACTTATGAATTACGTAACAGGTGTTGTTATGCAATTTACAACTTTAAATAGACCAGAAGTAATTGTTAAAGCAAGAGGAAAATTTATTACAAAAGCTGTTGATATTACACAAGTTGCAGTAAAGAAATTATTAGTTGGTGCAAATGTTGTTGTTGATAAAACAGAAATTGGTAGTGAAGAATTTACAAATAAAGAAGGTAGACTTGTTAGAGTTTCTACAATAGAAATTTACTTAGGGAAAAAATAATTTTTTCCTTTCTTTTAATTATTATATTTGCTAAAATTTAATAAAGACTGTTGTAATATGTTTTTTATGGAAAGATATGATACTAAAGTAGTCATTAGAAGTAATAAGATGGGTTATCTTTCTTTGGATTATTTTAAACTTTCAAAAGGGATTTATATTCCTCAAGTAGAAAAATTATTATTTTTAGAGTTTGTTTCTAGTTCTTCGAAAATAATTAAGGCTGGTTTATCTTGTTATTATAATCTATTTGATGGTGATAAGTCTAGGGTTATTTATGAAGAGTTGTCAGGAAATGAAAATGATGTGGTTAATATTGCAGGAAAAACAAAACTCTTAGGGAGAATAATTTCTCAATTTGATTCAGATATTAGTTCAAAAGTTGTTGCTGAGTTAATTGCAAAACCAAGTTCTGGAAATTTTATTTATGGTGTTGGTGAAGGAAAGTTTTTTTCTAATTTTTAGAAAAGTTTTATAAAGTTAATTAGTAAGTATAATAATTAATGTTAGAGGTGATACAAGGTCTCTTAGTGACACCTGAAGGTTTGCTGATTGATTTAGGTTTGATTTTAATAGTTGCAGCTTTTGCGGCATATGTTATTAAAGCCTTTAAGCAACCCTTAATTCCAGCTTACATTATTGCAGGTTTAATTCTTGGTCCTGTAGGTTTTGGAATTATTCATGATGTAGGTGTTATCAATAGTATTTCGGAATTAGGAATTATGTTTTTACTGTTTATTGTTGGTTTGGAATTAGATCTAAGAAAATTAAAAAGTGTTGGATGGACGACGATTATTACAGGTGCCCTTCAAGTTATGTTAACATTTATTGCTGGATTTTATATTGCTAATTGGTTAGGTTTTTCTCAATTAAATTCGATCTATGCTGGTTTGATTGTTGCCTTTAGTAGTACTATGGTTGTGATTAAATTATTATTTGATGAGAATGAATTGAATACTTTGCACGGAAGAATTATTTTAGGAATACTGTTTGTACAAGATGTTTTTGTAATTTTAGCATTGACCATTTTTATGGGTACTAGTGAATTTACAATAATTAATGTTTTACCCTTGTTAGGGAAATTTATAGTTTTAGCATTTATTGCATATATTTTTAATAGGTTCTTTGCATTTAGAATGTTTAGATCTGCTGCAAAGTCAAATGAGTTATTGTTGTTAATGGCTGTAGCATTTTGTTTCTTATTTGCATTGTTAGCTTATCTGTTTGGTTATTCAATTGCAATGGGTGCTTTCTTTGGAGGAATTACTTTAGCGAATTTACCATATAGTACAAATATAATCGGAAGTATGATGTCTCTTAAAGATTTTTTTGCTACGATCTTTTTTGTTTCTTTAGGTTTGCAATTAGTTCTTTCAGATATTATTGCATTAATTCAACCATTGTTAATTTTGTTGGGAGTTATTCTTATTCTAAAACCTTTGATTATTTTAATTATATTAAGTGTATTAGGATATGATAAAAGAAATAGTTTTGCTACTGCAATCTCTCTTGGACAAATTAGTGAATTTAGTTTAATTTTAGTTATGGGTGTGAGTAATATTTCTCAAGAATTATTTACAATTACAATTTTGTTAGCAATTATAACAATTGTTGGAACTTCATATATTATGAAATATGAAATGTTTTTCTATAATAAATTAATTCCTGCTTTGGTATATTTAGAAAAGCTTTCTATTAAAAAAAGAGATCAAAATTTTGTACATAGTAGAACTAAGAAAAAAGTTTTACTTTTTGGTTCTGGAAAAATGGGAGAGATGTTTTTGAGATCTTTGAAAAGAGTAAAAAAGCATCTTTTAGTTGTTGATTTTGATCCAGAAGTTATTGAAGATTTAAGGGGAAGAAAAATCTCTTCTTTTTATGGGGATATGACTAATCCTGAAATTTTGAAACATATTAATTTTGAACATGCAAAAGTAATAATCTCAGCAATTCCAAATTCTGGAGATAATCTTAGATTGTTAAAATATTTGAGAGAAGTTAAATCAAGAGCTTTGACATTTGTTACTGCTATTACTATGGCTGAGGCATTAGACCTTTATGATGCTGGTGCTGATTATGTTATTATTCCTGCAATTATGTCTGGAGAGAGTGTTGCTGTGTTACTAGAGAAGTATATGGATGATCCTAAGACCTTGAGAAAAATAAAAAGGAAACATTTGAAGCATTTGTTGGAAATGAATTCTGAGAAGTAATAAAATTTATATAGGCTTCATATAAATTTAGGATTATGATTGATAATATAGCAAAACTTGTTGAAGATACTTGTAGAAGTGAAAATAATTATTTTGGTTATGGGGCTTGGACACACCATATTCAACATGTTGTAAAATATTCTAAATTAATGGCAAGTAAACTTAATGCTGATAAAGAAATTGTTGAAATTGCTGCTTTACTTCATGATTATGCAAGTGTAAAATCTTTTGAATTATATGAAGAACACCATTTACATGGTGCTGTATTAGCAGAAGAAATTTTAAAAGGTTATGATTACCCTCAAGATAGAATAGATCAAGTTAAACATTGTATTATTTCTCATAGGGGAAGTAAAAATGTTGAAAGATTATCTATTGAAGCTCTTTGTGTTGCTGATGCAGATTCAATGGCTCATTTTGATTCTATTTCTTCTTTGTTTTATTTAGCTTTTTTTAGTCATAAATTAGATATTGACGAAGCAAATAGTTGGTTAAATCGAAAGCTTGAAAGAAGTTGGAATAAATTAAGTCCTGAAGCTAGAGAAATTATTCATGATAAATATGAAGCTAGTAGATTATTGTTGGAAATGAATTCTGAGAAGTAATAAAATTTATATATCAGTTTAAAAAAATATATTTAATGGTTATAAAATTAAGGGGTCATCATATACCTTATTTATATTCTGTATTTAAAGCTAGTCGTGAAAATATTCAATTTAATTTATATGTTAGATTTATGTCAAAAGAATATGGGTCCGATTTTAAAAGATGGGTTAATGAGTTTAGTGGTAACTTATTTTCTGATTTAGATCAAGAAATTCTTATTGTTGATGGATTGGATAGTATTTGCTTAGGTAATAATGGAGCAAGTTGTAATCAAAAAGACGAATATTGTTTAAGAGTAAATAATGATAATTTGTTTCTAGAAAATTTAGGTTTAGAGGTAGATAAATCCTATAGTTTGAGATCTTTATTTGATAGATGTAATTATTTGTAGAAGTGAAGGAAATAAATTTTAGAATATTTCTTCAAATTTTCTTTGAGTAAATTATATTTTGTCTATTGTTGTTGTAGATATTTCTTCAACAAACCTTTAATTAGAACTTCTAAAAATTTGCTAGGAAGGGAAAGAACCCTAGGAGAAAAAAATGAAGAATAGAATAAATTGGGTAACTTTGGCTTTGCTAATTTCACCTGTAGCACAAGCTGGAGCAAGAGTAGAATTAGACTTAACTCAAACTGGAACAACAGTAGACGCAAAAGCTTACGGAACACTAAACGAGCACTTAGGTTACTTTGCAAGAGACATCGAAAGCTACAGTTCAGAAACAGGAAGCAGTAGGTTTACAGTAGGAACACTAAGCTACGACTGGAACTTTGGTGGAGGCCTAGTAACAGGAATCATGAATACAAAAGCAATAGTTGGAGCACAATATAAAACAAAAGTACTTGGAACAAACTGCCTACTTTGGATAGCAGCTAGCTTAGAAAAAGAACCAAGCTTAAACCAATTAGTAACACTAGAAAGAACAGGTGACAAAGGTTTTACAACTGGATTAGAGGGCTCTGTAAGCTTCAATAAAGAAGGCTACATACTAAGCAAAGAAAGACTAAGATTAGGTTACACAAGTGAAGAAGGTATTGGACTAGGACTAGCAGGTAACTTCACCCAAACTCCAGACACCAGTTCAAACGAACTAGGAATCTACCTAAGACTTACAAGATAAACTAAGAAATTGGAATGGCACCGCCCGGATTTGAACCGGGGATCACCAGCTCATGAGACTGGGGTTCTACCAGACTAAACTACGGTGCCATGCAAGATAATAAAAATTATTGATTTAAAAGACTTTTTATATTTTCTTGAATCTTGTTCATGTCTAAATTCTTCTTAGATTCCCAATGACCAATGCTAACTCCATCAGCTTCTCTTCTAGGAATTAAGTGAAAATGTAAGTGAAAGACAAGTTGACCAGCTGTTTCTCCATTATTTTGAATAATATTTAATCCATTTCCAAATTGTAATAATCCTTTTGCAACTTTTTGTAAGGATTGCATGAAATTAGAAAGATCTTCAGCTGGAATATCAGTAATATTTTTGTAGTGTTTTTTTGGAATTATTAAAGTGTGACCTTCTGTAGAAGGATTAATATCTAAAAATGCATATGCATAGTCATCTTCATAGATTTTATTGGAAGGAATTTCACCTTTGATTATTTTACAAAATAAACAATCATTCGTCATCTCTTGTTCCTCTAAATACTTCTTTCTTTTGAGTTTTTAATCCATCTAGGATTTGTTGTTTTGCTACTTCTAAAAGTCCAATAGTTTCTTGAGGTGATAAATTCTTAGAAGTCATTTTAGTAGCCATTTTTCCCTCTTTAACTACAAATTTTACCATGAAAAGTTTATCTTCTGCCATTTGTTGAATAAAGTTATTTGAAAGTTTTTAAATATATCTGTTGAGACCCATAATTCTTTTAAATCTTAGATTTATTTTTTTGTTGATGGGAAGTGGACAAATAATAGAAAATCCTTTGGAAATTGCAGGTGATGTCGCAAGAGTAATGTTGGAAGAATCTTATAGAAAAGGTGTAAAAGATGTACTTCTTTTTGGGTCTGCAATTAGAGGTGAAGAGCCTAAAGATTTAGATTTATTAGCTTTGCACAATTTATATGAATTAAATAAATTTGGAATGTTTACTAAATATAATGAAAAAACTCATAGAGTAGAACCTGATTTAGATAAAAATATTGAAGATCAGAGATTTATGGCTATGCATATTTTAGAAGCAATGGGTTCAAAAAATATTGATGATCCTAGGGATGTTAAACAGTTTTTATATGATCATTTTCATAGCAATAAATTTGATTTAGGTTTAATTAGATCTGATAACGTTTTTAGTGGAAATGTTCAATTTAGATGTTCACAATATGGTCTTGGTCTTATTGATGTGGAAATTAAATCTGGAAGTGCCTATAGTGAGGTTTTAGAAAAAGTTTTTGATGAAGTTGATAAAGCAGTTGCAAAAGATTTAGTTTTAACAAAAGTTGAAGCTTTGATGGAAGCAAGGGGTTTAGGCCTTGAAGAGAATTTAGATTTACATGCTATGAATAATGGTTTGTTAGTTCCTAAAGGTGTAAGAGATAGAACTTTAGCAATTAAACAATGTAGAGATCCAACTTTTTGGCATAGTATTTTGTCAGAAGGAAGATTGTATAATCTAGATAGTGGAAAATTTGAAGTTCCAGTTGGAGATAAATATCCACAAGCTTTAGATCTGTTTAAGCAATAAGTTTATATATTTTATTTTCTTTTTTTATATTACAATGAAAAAAATTATATTTATTTTAATGGTACTAATTATTTCTTTATCTATAGTTTCTGCTGAAGATATGGTTGTAGAAATAAATGGTGAAGAGGTTGTTATAAGTGATGAAGAAATTAATGCAGCTTTAGAAGATGAAGAGTTTCAAGATTATGTAAATCAAAAAAATAGTGGTTTTGTTTTAGAGTTTGAAGGTGATTTAAGTGAATATGGTGTTGATCTTGATAGCATTAGTGATGAGGATTTAGTGGAATTAGAAAAGAAAGCAATTATTCAACAATTAGATCTTATTAAAGAAAAAATTAATATGGATCTTGGAAATTATCCTGCTGCAGTTTTATATGTAATTGAAGATGAAAAAATAAATTTATATCTTGAAGGTGATTATGTTATTGGAATTGAGTTTGGAAATGCAGAAATTTTAAATATTCAAAATAGTGAATTAGAAGATCCAAGTATTAATATTAAAATTAATGATCAAGTTTTTATTGATATGAGTAAGGAAGAATTAGATCTGTTAAAGGCTTTAGATGCTGGTGATTTGAGTTATGAGGGTGTTGGTTTTATTAACAAAGTTAAAGTGGGTGTTAGTAAAGTTGGTTTGAAAGTTTTTAGATGGTTTTCATAAATCTTTTTAAATTCCTTTTTATTATTTATTCTTATGGATGTTGATGAAGTTTTTAAAAATTCAATAAAAGAGTTAAATGAATTTTTTGAAATTAATTGGATTGAAAATTTTCCTGAGTTAGTTATTGTACCTGATAGAAAAAAAATTGATGAATTGATGGGAAGAAAAACTGAAGATTGGATGGTTGGCTGGATAGGAAAAAATAAAGTTTATGCCTTAGATTCAAAAAACTATGAAAAAGAAAGTTGTCATAAATATTCTGAAGATGAATATTCAAAATTAATTAAACATGAATTATCCCATTGTTATTTTTTGAAATTGTCAAAATATAAGTCTGAACCAGATTGGTTATGGGAAGGTACAGCATTATTTGTTTCTGGACAAATTAAAACGAGAGAGAGACCATTGAAGTTTGAAGATTTTTTAGAATTTTATAGTAAAAAAAGTAAATATGTTTATAGGGAATCTGGTTTTGCTGTTGAATTTTTAGTTGAAAAATATGGTAAAGATAAATTGTTAAAGTTGATCAAAAATTTAGCTCATAATGAAAAAGAATTTAATGAAAAATTTAAAGAAATTTATGGATTTGAATTGAAATATGAAAATTTTAATTAGAAAAGTATAAAAATGTTAGAATAATCTTTCTAAGGATGTTAAAAATAGAAGATATGGCTGCATTTTGTAAGAAGAAAGGTTTTGTTTTTAGAAGTTCTGATATTTATGGTGGATATTCTGGGTTTTTTGATTTTGGTCCTTTAGGAATTGAAATGTTTAATGCTTTGAAAAATAATTGGTGGAAATATTTTGTTCAAGATAGAATGAATATGGTTGGGATTGATGCAAGTATTATTTCACATCCCGATACATGGAAAGCTTCAGGACATTTAGATTCATTTGGAGATTTATTGTTAGTCTGTGCAAAGTGTAAAACCAAATATAGAGCAGATCATTTTATTGAAGATCAATTAGATACTGTTGCTGATGGTTTAGATATACCTGCAATTAATGATTTGATTAAAAAAAATAATTTAGCTTGTCCTTCATGTAAAGGTAAATTTCAAGAAATGAAAGATTTTAATTTATTATTTCCTACAAAAGTTGGTGCAAGTGAAGATACAAGTGCTGAAGCATATTTGAGAGGAGAAACTGCTCAAGGTATTTTTATGGATTTTAAACAAATTGTAGAAACTTCTAGAATGAAATTGCCATTTGGTATTGCACAAGTTGGTAGGTGTTTTAGAAATGAGATTTCTGCGAGAGATTTTTTGTTTAGATGTAGAGAGTTTCATATTGGAGAATTAGAATTTTTTATACATCCTGATGAAAATAAATGTAGTTTGTTAACAAAAGAACATTTGAATTTAAAATTGAATGTTTTGACTGCAAAAACTCAAGATAAAGATAAAAAAGATTTAAGCGAGATGAGTATAAAAGATATGATTAAGAAAAAAATGTTGGGTGAGTGGCACGCTTATTGGTTAGCAGAACAATATTTTTGGTTTATGAGTATTGGTTTATCTGGAAAGAATTTGAAAGTTAGAGAACATGTTAATACAGAATTGTCACATTATTCTTCAGCAACTTTAGATTTTGATTATAATTATCCTTTTGGTAGTAAAGAAATTTCTGGAAATGCAAATAGAGGACAGTATGATTTAGAACAACATGCAAAGTTTTCAAAACAAAAAATGGAACTGTTTGATGAAGCAACAAAGAAGAAAGTTATTCCTAGAGTAATTGAGCCAACATTTGGAATGGAAAGAGTATTTTTAGCATTATTATTTGAAGCTTATGAAGATGATAAGAAAAGAGGAAATGTTGTTTTGAAGTTGAATAAAGATTTAGCTCCAATTAAAGTTGCTGTTCTGCCTTTAGTAAATAAAGTAAATGAGAAAGCAATGAAAGTTTTTGATAGTTTAAGAAAAGATTTTGTTTGCTTTTATGATAAGTCTGGTTCAGTAGGAAGAAGATACGCGAGAGCAGACGAGCAAGGTGTTCCTTATTGTGTTACAGTAGACTTTGATGATGGAGTTACAGTTAGAGATAGAGATTCTACAAAACAGATTAGAATTAAAGAGGATGAGTTGTTAGATGTTCTTGATAAATTGATGAAAGGTAGAATTAAATTTGAGAAGGCTGGGAAACTGGTTTAATATCTTCTTTATTTTTCATTTCGTTAATAATTACACAAGCCTTACATAATTTGTTATTAGAAGGTTCTCCACAAGATTCACAAGTTTCTATAACTTGTTCTTCTTTTTCTTTTAAATTTGATTGCATTGATTCATTGAATTTAACAATGTTGTATTTTACTGAAGGATGTTTTTCTTCAAATTCATTTAATATTTTTATGAATTGTCGTCTGTAAGCTGCAACAGAACAAGGACAAATGTCATAGTTTACTGGAAATTCCATTAATTGTGAATATTTTTTAGCTTCTTCTTCTGAAATTAAGTATAAAGGTTTTACTCTTTGTACAAAATGTGCTGTTTTTATTAAACCTGGTTTTGCACCTTGTCTTTCTGATCTTTGAAAATCATTTCTGAATACATTCATTAGAGTTGTTTGAGCTTCATCGTCGAGATTGTGACCAGTTGCTAAACAATTTGCTTTTAATTCTTTTGCATATTTGTTTAATAAATATCTTTTTAGAACTCCACAAATCATACAAGATGAATAATTATAACCTTTTGATTTTAAGTGAGATCTGATGTAACATAAAGAAAAACCAAATTCTTCTCTAAAAGAAATGACATGTAATGGAACTTCATAGGTTTTACAAACTGTTTTTATGTTCTCTAAATTTTGTTTTGTGTAGTTACCAATTTGTGCATCAATTGTAATTGCTTCAATATCATAACCAAGCTTTTTTAGAATATAAAGACAAACTGTAGAATCCTTTCCACCAGATACAGCAACTAGAATTTTGTCCTTTTGGTTGAAAAGAGTGTATTTTCTAATTGTAGATCTTACTTTTTTTTCTACATATTCTTTAAATTTGGTATTTGACATTTTTTGCATGAGTAGAATGGGAAATAGGGTATTAAAAAGAGTTTCGTTTTTAGATTAGTCTGGACAGGGCATGGATGCGCGTGAGATTTATATAATTAAATTGATAATATTGAGATATGGAATATATTCTTGTTGATAAAAAGAGAATTAGAAGTTTTTACAAATCTGAGAGAGGTTTTAATTCAATGTTAAAGAAATATGAATATTTGTTTCCAGCAAAACCTTCAATAGAATTAGCTGGAATTGTAGCAGATTTAATTGGTGATGGTAATCTTCAGGGTGAGCCAAAATGGAGATTCGATTTTGTTTCAAAGGATAAAAATGAATTGAATAGATTTGCGAAACAGATATTTGAGTTATATAAAATAAAAGGTAAAATTCGACCCTGTACAACGAATAAATTTGGTGAAACTTTCCTTTATGGTGTAAATTGTAAACCTTTAGCTAGAATATTATATCTTTCAGGTGTGCCTTATGGTGCAAAGGTTTTAACTGAATTTAATATCCCTTCTTGGATTTTAGAGGATAAAGAATATTTTAGAAGTTTTATAAATAGGTTATTTTATTGTGAGGGTACTGTAGATTATTCGAATTCTCCATTTATTGAAATAAAAATGTATAAAGCTGATTATTTAATTGCAAATGGTGTTGATTTTTTTGAAACAATTAAGAAATATCTTTTTTTATATTTTGGTATAATTTCAAATAATGTATATGTTAATGGGAAATCTTTTAGAAAAGATGGAATAATTACTTTAGGTGTAAGATTAAAAATAAAAAGGAAAAAAGAGGTATTAAGATTTGTGAAAGAAATTGGTTTTCCAAAAAAAGAGGTAGATCGAAATAAACTTATGAATATTATTAATAGAAACTTTTAAATAGACTCTTTTATTTTTATCCTCTAGGCTGTTGCGGGATGGGTCTTAAAGAGCATTAAACCGTAGCTCAGTCTGGGAGAGCACTAGTTTGCTTAAAGTTTAAAGCATAAGTGAAACTGAAGATCAAATAAATTCGTTTATTTGAACTGTTCTCAGATATCTAGTTGTCCAGGGTTCGAATCCCTGCGGTCTCACTTTTATTTTCTAGATACAGAAATTATTTAAATTATGTATTGAAAGTTTAAATTAAGATGAGAAAAATTATTCCTTTATTTATTGGTTTGACAGCATGTTTGCCAATACAAATGAGACCTGTATCATTAGAAAGAAATTTAGCACAAGAGTTAGTTGATGCTGTTGGTGAAGATATATATAATCGACCTAATAATTCTAAAATTGGATTTTTAGTAAATGGTGGGAATTTTCTTTTTAATTATAGTGAAGGGATGATTGATACTAAAGGACAATGTATTGAAAGTTTTTATGATAATGATTTTAATGGAAATTTAGATCCTGGAGTTGATGCTTTTTCTTTAGAAGGAAGCTTTGATGCTTGTGCTGAAGTTTATGGGGAAAAATTTACACATAGAATAATGGATTTTGCTCATTATAGCGACTTTAGAAGTACTTTTCCAGTAGATGGTTTTTGTGAAGATGAATTAGAAGTTGTAAATGGAAGATATCACATAGGTTTATTGAGGGAAATTGACTTATTTAGGGAATAATTCTAAACCGATAGGTTTATAAATGATTGGTGTGGCTGTTAATGTAATTGGAAGGCCGAGACAGGAGTTTATAGCCCAATTATACTCATTCTGTTTCACATTACTTTAGAAAAATTTAGTATTGAAAGTTGTTCCAAAGGAGAAAGAAATATGAAATTTAGTGAAATAAATATAAGTCCTAATATTGTAAGGGCTTTAGACGAAATGGACATAGTTGAAGCAACAGATATTCAGGAAAAATCAATTCCTACAATAAAAGAAGGAAAGGATTTAATTGGAATATCAAGAACAGGATCAGGTAAAACATTAGCTTTTGGAGTACCTATCTTAGAGAATGTTGTTAAAAAAGGAGGAGTGCAAGTTTTAATCTTAGCTCCTACAAGAGAATTAGCTTCTCAGATTTCAAGAGAAATGGATAAGTTTGGAAAGTACGTTAATTTTTCAATTGCTACTGTTTTTGGTGGTGTTGCTATTGGTCCACAAATGGACAAAATTTCAAAATCTGAAATTGTAGTTGGTACACCTGGAAGAATTCTAGATCACTTAGGTAGAGGGACATTGAATTTAGATGATTTGAAAACCTTTGTTTTAGATGAAGCTGATAAAATGGTAGATATGGGTTTTATTGACGACATTAATAGGGTTTTAGAATGTACAAATAATGATAGACAAATTTTATTATTTGGTGCTACAATCTCAAATGAAGTTAAATATATCAAACAGAGACATATGAATGATCCTGTTACTATTAAAGCAAAATCTCAAGTTACAGATGATTTATTAGAACAATTTTATTATGATATTCCTCAAAATGAGAAATTTTCATATCTTATGCATTTGTTAAATAAAGAAAAAACAAATAGAGTTATTATTTTCTGTTCAACAAAAGCAACTGTAAATGTTTTAACTAAGAACTTAAGAAGACATAGTATCGATGCTGACATGATTCATGGAGATTTAACTCAAAATAGAAGAATGAAAGTTATTGAAGATTTTAATAATGGAAAACAAGAAGTTTTAGTTGCATCTGCTGTTGCTGCTAGAGGTTTAGATATTAAAAATGTTAGTCATGTTTTTAATTATGATTTGCCAAGAAACCCTGAAGAATATATCCACAGAATTGGAAGAACTGCAAGAGCTGGTGAATACGGAAAGGCTATTTCATTGTTAAGTAGAAGAGATCACGATTCATTTGGAGAAATCAAAAGAAGATATAGGATTAAAATTGAAAGATTAGATTTAGATAAATTTGAGAAAGTTCAATTTGATGCTGGTCAGAGATTTGATGGACGAAGATCTGGTGGTGGAAGATCCAGTGGAAGAAGTTCTGGTTTTGGAAGCAGAGGAAGATCAAATGCTAGAGGATTTGGTGGAAGATCAAACTTTGGTGGAAGAGATAATAATAGATCTGGTGGTTTTGGTTCAAGAAATGATGATAGAGGATCAAATTCTGGTGATGGATTTAGAAACAGACCAAAAGGAAGATTTAGTAATAGTGGTTCACGAAATGATGGTGGAAGAAATTCTAGTTTCGGAGATAGATCAAACTCTGGTGATAGAGGAAGATCAAATGGTTTTGGAAACAGATCACGAAATGATGGTGGAAGAAATTCTAGTTTCGGAGATAGATCAAACTCTGGTGATAGAGGAAGATCAAATGGTTTTGGAAACAGATCAAACTCTGGTGATAGAGGAAGAAGTTCTGGTTTTGGAGATAGATCACGAAATGATGGTGGAAGAAATTCAGGTTTTGGAGATAGATCACGAAATGATGGTGGAAGAAGTTCTGGTTTTGGAAACAGATCAAACTCTGGTGATAGAGGAAGAAGTTCTGGTTTTGGAAATAGATCAAACTCTGGTGATAGAGGAAGAAGTTCTGGTTTTGGAAATAGATCACGAAATGATGGTGGAAGAGATTCTGGTTCAAGAAGTGAAGGTAGATCTAATTTTGGATCAAGAAGTGAAGGTAGATCAAATTCTGGTGAAGGGTTTAGAAATAGACCTAAAGGTAGATCCAATTTTGGTAGTAAACCTAGATCTGAAGGCGGAAGATCACGATCACCAAGAAGATAAACATTTTTAAATTCTTTTTACTTTATTTTTTATTATGAAAAGAGGAATAATATTTAGTCTAATAATAGTTTCTTTGTTATTGGTTGCTTGTCAGACAGAAGATAGTTCTTATACTTTAGAAGAAATGCAAGAGTGTCATGTAGATTCAGATTGTGTTTATGTAGATAATAGTTGTTGTCCAAATACTGATGGTGATAATATTTATGCAATAAATTCGGAGTTTAGTGATTACTATAACTCTATTGGAGAAGATTGTGGTGAAGATTATGCTTGTATAGAGATTTATACTAGTCCTGCAATTGCTGTTTTATGTTTAGATAATGTTTGTACAAATCCGTATGATTATGTAAAAGAAGAATGTGAAGATTTTTGTATTGCAAATAAGAAATATGATTGGGACAATATGTATGATTTATCTGAAACATGGGGTGGAGGTTCTGCTTGTGATGGGATCTATGAATTAGCTGATTGGATAGATGATGAGTGTAGTTTAAATGAAGCTGTCTTAGAATAAAGTTATAAACCCTTTTTCTTTCTTTTTTTATTATGTTAAAAAAGATTTTATATTGGTTGCCAAGAGTTTTGTTGATCTTGTTTACTGTATTAATTAGTATATTTGCTGTTGATGTGTTTTTTGAAGGTTATGGTTTTCCAGAAGTTTTAGTAGCTTTATTTATGCATTTAGTGCCAACATTTATACTTATAGGATTAACTATCTTAGCTTGGAAAAAAGAGCTGATTGGTGGGATTGTAATTTTAGCTTTAGGGCTATTTACAATTTTTTTCTTTAACTATAATAATGGTGAATGGTATGAACATTTATTAATTCAAGGACCAATATTTTTAATAGGTGCTTTGTTTTTAATTAATTATTGGGTGAAAAATGAAAATAGGAAACGTTAAACTTGAAGGGAATTTAATTCTTGCTCCAATGGCTGGAATTACTAATTTGCCATTTAGATTATTGTGTAAAAAGTATGGTGCTGATTTAGTTTATTCTGAAATGATTAACTTGAATGCTTTGTCTAGAAATAATAAAGCTACTGAAAAATTATGTTTGACTTGTAAAGAAGAAAAGCCTGTTGCATTTCAATTGTTTGGTTTGAGAGAAGATGCTATTAAAAAATCTGTTGAAAAGATTGAAGATAATGCAGATATTATTGATTTTAATTTTGGTTGTCCAGCACATCAAATTGTTGGAGCTGGTTCAGGTTCTGCTTTATTGAAAAGACCTGAGAAAGTTGGAAAAATTATTGCTACTTTAGTAAAACATTCTTCAAAACCTGTAACTGCTAAAATAAGATTAGGTTATGATAAAGATATTTCTGTTAAATTAGCTAAAATTATAGAAGATAATGGAGCCTCAGCGATTGCAATTCATGCTCGAACATACAAGCAAGGTTTTTCAGGAAAAGCTGATTGGGATGCTATTGCCAAAGTGAAAGAAGAAATTAATATTCCTGTTATTGGGAATGGAGATATTCTTAATGGAATGCATACAAAGAAATTATTAGAAAAGTGTGATGCAGTTATGATTGGTAGAGGAGCAATTGGAGATCCTATGCTTTTTTCGAGAATAAAAACTTTTTTAGATAAAAATGAAGTTGTTAGAATGCCAAGTTTAGATGAAAAAATTAATTTATTTTTAGAGTATTATAAAACAGCTAAGAAATATGATTTAGTAAATGTGCATACTTTGAAACAAAGGTCTCAAGAATTTACAAAAGGTTTGAGAGGGTCAACTGTTATTAGAAAAGAATTAAATAAAATTAGTTCTGAAGAAAAATTAGTAAAATATATGAAAAGTTTGTTATAATTCAGTATACACAAAATTTGCAGCTTCTAATGTAGAATTTGGTTTTAATGCATATCTATCAATTGAAGGTTCTGCAGCTAATTTATTTGTTATACTTTTATCATGTGAGCCTGTATGTAAGAAAACTCTTGTTTTTGGATTTTTATCTTTTGCAAATCTTGCAACAAAAATTCCTGAATATTGTCCTTCCATTGTCATATCTGTTAAAACATGTGTATAAGGATTAATATCTAGCTTTTGTTCTGCTTCAAATCTTGAACTTGCATAATCAATACTTGCATCTGGACAAAATGCTTCTACTGTGCTACCTAGTAAATCTCTGATGTTATTATCATCATCTACAATCAATATTCTATGATTCTTTGTATCTATTATTGTCATTTTTATTTCCTTTAATTTGCAATGTGTTCGGGTCAGTGTCCTTTTATAAAGCTTTGGTTGAAGAAAAAAACAACTTTTTGTTATGTATTTTAGAGAGTAATTTTTATTAGTTTTTTAGAAACTTTTTTAAAGTTAAAACCTTAAAGTATATGTATAATATTTATGAGGTGAAAGAATGAAAAAAAAAGGTGCAGTAGAACTTTCTATGACAACTATTATTATTATTGTTATGGGGATTACAATTCTTAGCTTAGGTTTGGTATGGATTAGATCTGTATTTACAGATGTTGGTGAAATATCTTCTGGAGCATTTGAACAAGGTGAGTCGCAAATTGCTGAAATTTTTGGACAATCAAATGAAGAGGTTGCATTGTCTCCTTCTGAGGTAACTATGGGTCAAGGTGAGCAAGAAACTGCGACGTTAGCCATACGTAATCAAGAGTCAGGTTCTATAAGTATATCTGCAACTGTAGAAGCAATTGCTTTTGGTGGTGGATCTGCTGATGGTTTAATCTGTGGGTTTGATGATACTGGTGTAGGAAATACTAACACATATGATCTAAGCTCTGGTGAATCCTTAAGTAGAGGTTTGATTGCTAAAGATGATGGTCTTGCTATTGGTACATATATCTGTTCAGTTACTGTTTCAGGTTTAGCTGATGGGGATAAGACTACTAGTTTAGTTGTGAACATTGAGTAAGGTTTTTAAACCTACTTTTTCTTTATTTTATTATGAAAATTTTAAGTTCTTTAGAAATTAAAGCAATTGTAGATGAATTACAAGTTTTTGTAGATGCAAGAGTTGATAAAATTTATCAGCCAGATAATTCTGAAATAATTTTAACTGTTCATAAAACTGGAGTTGGAAGAAAACATATTAGAATTGTTCCTGGTGTTGGATTGTATGTTGCAAAGAAGAAAAGGATGAGTCCAAATATTATTATTAATTTCTGTCGTTTTTTGAGGAAAAGAATTGGTGGGAATAGAATTAGAAAAATTATACAAAAAGATTTTGAAAGGATTGTAGAAATACATTTTGAAGGAAAAGAAAATAAGTTTATTATGGTCTGTGAGTTTTTCTCTAAAGGGAATGTTATTCTTTGTGATGAGAATTTTACTATTATTTCTGCTTTACAAGTTCAGTTGTGGAAGGATAGAAAGATTAAGGCGAGAGTAGAGTATCAATATCCCCCTTCAAGGCCAATTAATTTTAATGACTTTGAAGAGTTTGCACTGTATATTGAAAAAAGTGATAAGAAAGATATTGTTAGGAAGTTAGCTACTTTAAATTTAGGTGGAATGTTTGCTGAAGAAGTTTGCTTTAGGGCTAATGTAGATAAAAATAAAGAAGATGCTGATGCTAGGGATTTAAAAAAATTGTTTGTTAAACTAAATGAAGTTTTGAGTGAAAAAATAAGTGCAAATATTGTTAAGGATGAGGCTGTGCCTTTTGAAATGAAATCTTTAGGTGAAGGTGAAAAATATGAAAGTTTTAGTGAAGCATTAGATGTTTATTATGTTCCTTTTATTGATGATTTAGATGAAGGTGAAGATGTTGAAAGGTTAACCAAAGTTGATAAGCAAAAAATAATTTTAGAAGAACAAGGAAAACAATTAGTAGAATTTGAAAAAGAGTTAGTTGAAGGGAGAAAAATTGGTGATTGGATTTATGAAAACTATGTTTTAATCCAAGAATTGTTTGATTTGTATAAAGAAAAGAAATATAAAGAGATCTTTGAAAAAGGTTATGTAATAAAAGATCAAAAAATCGAGATAAAAGATGTTTAAAGCAAGATATAAGGAAATGGGCGGAGAATTGAAAGTAGTTAAGCTAAATAGATGTATAAGAGTTAATACTAAAAAAATTACTGCAAATGAGTTGAAAGCAAGGTTAGAGAAGAAAAGAGTTGTTTTGGAAAAGGTACCTTTTTTGAAGAATTCCTTTTATGTAAAGAGTTCTAAATTCAATTTAGTGAGTTGTCCTGAGTATTTGCTTGGTTTGTTTTATATTCAAGAAGCTGCTAGCCAAGTTCCTGTAGAAATTATGAAGCCTAAAGGTTTGGTTTTAGATGCTTGTGCTGCTCCTGGTGGGAAAACTAGTCAACTTTCTGAATATTGTGATGTTGTTGCTGTAGAAAATAAAGGAGAAAGGTTGAGTGTTTTAGAGAATAATTTGGAGAGATTAGGTGTTGATAATTGTATTGCTTATCTTATGGATTTTAGAGCTGTAAGTAAAAAGTTTAATTATATCTTATTAGATGCTCCATGTTCTGGAAATTTTATGTTGGAAAATAATTGGTTGAGAAAGAATAATTTGAGAAGAGTAGAAGAGAGAAGTGAGTTGCAAAAAGAATTAATTGGACATGCTATTTCTTTGTTGAATAAAGATGGGGTTTTAGTTTATAGTACTTGTTCATTAGAACCTGAAGAGGATGAGTTTGTAATACAATATGCTTTAGATCATTTTGATGTTAAATTAGAAAAAATTGAATGTATTGGAGATGATGGTTTGACAAATATTTTTGGTAAGAAATTAGATAAAAATATGAGGTTTTGTAAAAGGTTTTGGCCACATAAAACAAATACAATTGGATTTTTTATTGCGAGGTTAAGAAAATGTTAGATACATTTGTTAAAAAGTTTACAGATAAGGAAATTAAGTTTGTGAAAATTGGAAAAAAGTACTTTTTAGAGAATAAAAAGTTGGAAGAGAATAGATTGAATGTTAAAGAAAAGTTTTTTGGATTACTATTAGGTCAAGATAGAGAAGGTAAGTTTACTCCTTCATTTGGATTGTTAGATTTGCTTTCAAAAATGTCTAATGAAAAGATTTTTGTTAAAGATATTGGAGAGATGGATTTTTTGTATGGTAAACATTTGAGAGTTAGACATGTTTTAAGAATTGAAGGTGAAAAGAAAATTGGTTTCTTGAAGTTAGTACAAAATGAACACGATGAAAACATTGGTTATGGAAAATATGTTGGTGAAGAGGGTAAGATTCAAGTTCTTAAACATAGAATGGATCGAGGTATTTTCTTGAAGAGAGATAAAGAAAAAGTAATGCATTAAATTTATAAATAGGTTTTTGCACATTGTTTTTATGGATTTGAGGTGGTCCTTGTGTGGAGGCAGTTTCAGAAATAATTCTTGGTTTTCTTATAATGAAGTATTTAATTTTTTAAAACCTGAAAGTGTTAATGGTTATGTTCCTAGAATGAATGGGGTTGAAGTTTCTGTTTATGTTCCTGATGGATTAATTCTTGAAAATGGTGCTGGTGAAATGTTGTATGGTGCTCTTGAAAAAGCTATGAGGAGGTTTCCTTATTCTAATGATAGAAAATCTTTGTCTCTGGTTAAAAGAAAAATATGGATAAAAAGAAATGTAAATGGGCTTCCAATTGCTTGTGATGTTACTGATGAAGGTTATTCTGATAAGGGAAGAGCTTTTGGTAATTATAGGGTAGATTTGTGAGATATAGATATAATAATTGTTATTTTATAGGTTAGATTTTTTTAAGTATTAGGGATGTATTATTTATGTAATTGGAGGATAAAATGACATTAGATGATGAAATTGTAGCTAGAATAAATGAAGCAAAAGAGAAGAATATTAGTAGTAAAGCAGGTAATATTGCTAGATATTTAGGTTTGGGTGGAACAACTCATGCTAATGGTGTTGAATCAACTGAATATAATTATTCTGGGAATGGTTTTGAAATAAATTCTTCTATTGCTATTGGTCATGATTGTGGTGGTTTTGGTACAAGTGTAAAATTTGCTGGTAATGATGTTTATAGAATGGGTGGTGGAACAATTTATACATATGTTCCAGGTGAATGGTTAAGTGAATTTGAAAGTTTGTATACTCAATCTCTTGCTGCTGGAGAAATAGCAAGAGCAGATCAAAAAAGAAAAGATGATTCTAAAAGATTAAATGAAGAACTTGAATTAAGAGATAGGTGGGGGTTATAATTTTTTAATTTTCATGGATAACTATCATTGATTGAGTTTTTTCTATACCTTCAATAAGTTGTATTTTTTTTAATAATACTTTATCATATTCTTCAACATCTTTTACTCTTATAGTTGCAATAATATCTGTTCCGCTTGTAACAATATCTGCTTTTTCTACAAAAGCAAATTTTTTTAGATCTTTTACAATATCATACTGAGTTCTCTTTTTTTCTTTTAATTGTTTTAAGTTTGCAGAGATTAGTAAATAGACTAAAAGTGATTGGTCTAATTTTTTATGATCTAGTTCTATTGTGAATTTTTTAATTATTCCTTCTTTTTTTAGTTTTGATATTCTATTATGGATGGTTGTAATAGGCAATAATGTTTTTTTAGCAATCTGTCTAGTAGAATAGTCTGCATGGGTTTTTAATATTTCAATTATTTTTTTATCTTTTTCGTCGATTTTCATTTTTATATAGAACAAGTGTTCCAGATTATATATAAATCTTTCTATTTCTTGCAAGTTTTACCTTCTTTTTTGGAATATCTATTTAAAGAATTCTTGAGTGATTCAGTGTATTAGTCAAGTGGACTCTAAACACAGGAGAAAAGAAAAATGGAAAGAAAAATTCAAGAGTATAGAGATTTATTAGAAAAAGATAAAGATTTAATTTGGTCGTATGTAGAATCTAGAGGAGAAGATGCTGAACTTAGAAAAAAAGTATTGTATTCCTTAGTAGATCCAGGAGATATATTAGAGACAAAAGATGGAATGCCAATACATTTAAAAGTATCATTAGAAAGTTTAAGTGATTCAGTTTTGTCTGTATTAAAAACATATGGTTCTCATAGAAAAAGCTCTATTGAAGAAAGAACTATTGGACATTATCTTGGTGGAGATTCAGGAGATATACCATACCTTGCCCCAGAGAGATTAGTAGATCGAATGGATTGGATAGATTATTTTGCTAGAAAAATGCAGAAAAAAGATTTAGTAGGGTATCGACCAATGTTTTTTGGAGGTCAAACTGATGTTACTCTTGCAGATACTCCAAAATTTGTAAAATTTGCTAGACCATTAATTGAAAAATTAGATCAAGCAGAATTACGAAGAAGTGAAGGAGATATTGATGGTGCAATTGAACTAAGAGAAGAAGTTGAAAAAGGAATGAGCAAAAGATGGATATTTTGGATGGAGAGGTTTAGAGTCGAAAAAGAAAAGATTCTAATTGATAAAACAATGTCTAAAGAAGAAGTAAGAATGCGTTTCCATGATCAGCCAGTTAAATTTGAAACCCATAGTATTGAAGGTTTTGGATTTCTTGATTTGTATGAAAGATTACTTCCTTATGTTTGGACATAATTTTTTTCTTTTTTTATACAAAAGTTTATATAATTCTAAGATAAAATAAATTTATGCAATTGAAGCTCTATAATACAATGTCTAAAGAAAAGGAAACATTTAGTCCCTTGAATAAAAGTGAAGCAAGAATTTATGCTTGTGGCCCGACCGTATACCATTACCAACACATAGGAAATTTAAGGAACTATTTATTCAATGATATACTGAAAAGAGTTTTATTATTTAACAAATATAAAGTTAAACAAGTGATTAATATTACTGATGTTGGACATTTAACTTCTGATGAAGATTCTGGTGAAGATAAAATGATTAAAGCACTGAAAAGAGAGAAGTTAGATATTTCTGAAGAATCATTGTTAACATTAGCAAAAAAATATGAAGCTGTATGGCAAAATGATATGGTGAAAATAAATATTTTACCTGCTGAAGTTTATTGTAAAGCAACTGAACATGTAAAAGATATGGTTGAAATGATTGAAAAAATTGAAAAGAATGGTTTTTCTTATGAAAGTGATTCTTGTGTATATTTTGATATTTCAAAGTTTAAAGATTATAATAAATTAGCTAGATTAAAATTAGAAAATTTAGAAGCTGGAGCTAGAGTTGCAGTAGATAAAGAAAAAAAGAATCCAGGTGATTTTGTACTTTGGTTTAAAACTGTTGGTAAGCATGAAAAACATATTATGCAATGGGATTCAAAATATGGTAAAGGGTTCCCTGGATGGCATATAGAATGTTCAGCAATGTCTGTGAAGTATTTAGGAGAACAATTTGATATTCATACTGGTGGAATTGAACATGTTCCTGTACATCATACAAATGAAATTGCACAAACAGAAGCATCAACTGGAAAAAAACCTTGGGTTAAGTATTGGATGCATGGAGAACATTTAACTTTAGCAAAAGAAAAAATGAGTAAGTCATTAGGTAATGTATTCTTGTTAGATGATTTGATTAAGAAAGGTTTTGATCCTTTAGCTTTTAGATATTTATGTTTAGGTAGTCATTATAGGAAACAAATGATCTTTACTTTAGAAAGTTTAGAAGGTGCACAGAATTCTTTGAATAAATTAAGAAATAAAGTTTTAGAGTTAATGCAAAAAGATGAAGGTGAAAGAGCTGTTGAAGATTATATTGAAAGATTTCAAGATGCTATTAATGATGATTTGAATATGCCTAAAGCTTTAGCTGCAGTTTGGGATATGGTTAAAGATGAAGAAGTTAATAGTAAAGAGAGATATGATTCTTTGATGGAATTTGATAGAGTTTTAGGTTTAGGTTTAGAGGATATTAAAAGTTTAGAAATTCCAGAAGATGTTCAAAGATTGTTAGAAGAAAGAGAACATGCTAGATTGAATAAACATTGGAATGATGCTGATGCTTTAAGAGATGAGATTAAGAAAAAAGGTTATATTATTGATGATGGTGTTAAGGGTCCTGTGTTGAAGAGAGTTTAATTAGAGTTCTTTAATAGTGCAAGTTTAGGATTTATTTCAGGAGAATTCTTTAATTATTTGATTATATAATTTTTTTGCTTTTTGATAAGGTTTATGATTCTCTGAGAAACCTGCTTCTTTTCTAGCTTCTTCTATCCATTCCATATTACCAATAATATCAAGAAGATCATGATTAGAATTTTGAATTATATAAAAATCATTAAGAGATTTCCTATAATCTTTTGCTGCTTCAGTTTGTGAAAGATGATATTTTAAATATGAAGTTGAACTTGGTACTAGTCTTTCTTCTAAAGAAGATGTTTCTAATTGTTTTGGTTTGTGAGGTTTAATTCTTTCTGTAATGTATCTTGCTTGTGCGAGTCCACAGATTAATAATGTTTGTGAATTTTTTTTAATGTCATAAAATATAGATCTTGGTATATATGTAAATTGATTCAAAATATTATTTTCATCATAAATAGGTTCTTCAATATTTGCATCAATATCTTTTCCAAAAGTTTCTATAACTCTCAAATCAGGTATTTCATTTGTTGATCTAATATGGTCTTTTACTAATACATCTATTTTGTCTACAACTTTTCTTTTGTAGTCGAGAAGATGTTTTATTCCCATTCGAACTAAACCTATGTTAAATGCTAAGGAAAGAGTTCCTGAAATAGCTGCAGTTATTGGATCTCCACTAGCTATTGCTTCAAAATATGCATTATAAGCAAAAATATTTGTGGATACAGTTAAAAGTCCTAAACCTTTAAATTTTCTTGGATTCTTATAAAAATAATCCCTTTCTAAAACTGTTAATTCATTTTCGGTTAAATTTTCTCTAGTTACTAAATCTGTTAATTTTCCTGTTCTATGATTTTCAATATTATTGTTTTTTTCAATATCTCTTCTTAAATGTGAAAGATAACGATTCAAAGTAGTTTTTATCTCATTTGTTGTTTGTGAAGTTAAAGGTAATGAATTAAAAGCATCTTTTTCTTCTCCTAAGAAAAATGTATTATTATCAAAATAAAAAGCTATATCATTGAAAGAAGGGTGTTTGGTAGTTGTTAAATAATTTAGTACTTCTTCTGTTTGTATACTTTTTCTATAAGAATCTGTTCTTCTACTACTTGAGATATAATCTCTAACTTCTTTTCTTAATCTTCTTTTTAATCTTTTTTCAGCTTTGTTTCTTGCTTTGATATTTTCTTCTGTTAATCCTGTTCCTTCAATATATAATAACATAGTACTTGTTTTTAAGAATTTGAAATTTGTAATCTCATATGGATTATTTACAGATAATTGATTATCCTCATAATTATTAGATCTATTTATTTTTTGCAAATCATTTACTATCATTGGAATTAGATGGCTCTCAAATTGATCATAAAAATGTGAAAAACCTCTTTGTGTATTTTTAACTTCAAGATCTAAATCTTCTTCTACTCTTTCTTCTAAAGGTTCTCCTAAAACTGTTATTTCTAAAGAATCTTCAAATGCAAATGGATCTAATGATTTTCTAACATCTAAAGCAGAAGAAAATAAAACTTCTTCATCAGGGTTAATCATTCTATTTAATGTTGGTCTTATAAATTCTGAAATCCATTCTGGTAATTCATAAGGTTTTCCACCATACATTCTACTCCTATCTAATTCTTTGGGAATGTTTCCAAGTAAAGCTTCTGCTGCAGAAAAACCTAAAGAAAAAATATCATAAGCTGGAGATGTTTCACCGATTAATGCATTCGGATGAGCATATTTTTTACTTCCAACAGAAGTTAATTGTGTTGCACCACTATCTGCATCTTTTAGTGTGTCTAAGTCGATTAAACTTACTTTACCATTTTTATCAATTATTATATGTCTTGGATTTACATCTCTGTGACAAACAACTCCAACTTCAGGGTGTTGAGATTCATCTTGTAAATATTCTAAACATTCTAATGTTCCATTTAAAATTGGTTTTAATTCTTCTGGTGTTAAGTGACCTTTCTCTTTAATCATATCAGCTAAACTTGTACCTTGAACATATTCTCGAACAACAACAAATTGTCTTTCATCTTTTAGTTCAATTAAATCATGATATTCTGGAATTCCTGGATGATGAAGAGCTTTAGAAATTTCAATTCCTCTTGCTAAATTACTTTGTGCTCTTTTCCATTTTGCTAAATTAAAACTTCCTTCGAAAACTTTTCCAACATGTTTGTTACCCTCTTTATCTTCTAAAACTAAAGCAGTTGCTTGTTCACCCCAACCTAAATAATCAACAATTCTGTAATCGCCTACAGTTCCACTAGGGAATGCTTCTTTAATATCTTCATGAAGTTCTTGTTGTGGAGTTTGGATTAAATGATCTAAAGTTCTCACTGAAGCAGTAGCTGGAGCTTGTGCATTCTTTGCATCTCTTTGTCTTGCTGCCATAGCTTGTTGTTGTCGTTTGGATTGTTTAGCTGTCATTTTGAATTTCCTATTTGGACTAGCCCATACTCTTGATTATTTTCTCCCCAAAAAGCTTCGAATCTGTCTGCAAAACTCATACCTTGTATATAACCTAAACTTTTAGTTTTGTCTTCAAGAACACGATCTCCAAAAGATATACCTCTATCATTACCACATGTCATTTGAAGAAAATATCCTGTTTTTAATGGTAAATCTTTCATCCATTCTTTTAAATCAATTGTGGTAACTACTCCATCTTTTGCTGACCATGAAGATCTAGAACCTTGTCCAACAACTACAATACTTTGATAGGTATCATTTTCTAATACCTCTCTTAAATCTCTGCTTGTAGCGTTATGTTTAAAATCAAGTCTAATATCTCTTTCAGTAAAAAAATCTGAAATTTTCCCTTTATTTCCTAAAGTAAGATTTGCGAATTCAATTAAAGTTGGTTCATAAATTAAAGCAATTGCTTTTTCATTGCCACTAGTTTCTTTTATATTTTTTTGTGATTGATATGTGTTATATAATAATCCTGGAAAAGCTAATGGCCCAAGTTGTAATAAACTTAAAGGATTTAATCCTAGAACAAATTCGGAATATATTTCTAATTTAATTTTTCGAGGATATTCTATCATTGTCTCACCTTCTGTGCCATTCTAGCTTTTCTTAATCTTTCTGTGTCTTGTTCTGTAGCTTTTCTTAATCTTTTCTTTTCTTGTTCAAAATTATTAGTTGTAGTTCTTACTGGTCCTGTAACTTCTACTGGATCAAAAGTAATTTCTGGTGTAGAATCCGAAAAAGTTAACTTTGGTGTAGGATCAGAAACTACTATTGGTTCTTGTGTAGAAACTTTTGTTTGATCTTCAAAAAATTCAGAAGTATCTTCAAGTTCTGTTTTAGAATCTGGTAACATTGCTCTTAATGAATTATATAATTTAGATGGATCTCTTTTAAATTTTTTAAAAGTTCTTTTTACTTCTTTAGGAAAACCTTCAAAGTTAAAATTATCAAGTTCTTCTTTTGTGCTTACTCCTGTAGATAGTACATAGTTATCCTGGTGGTTAACTTGTTTTGAATATGAAAAAATAAATTGCTGCCCATTTGTAGAGATATTTAGATATCTTCCAAGATTATTATATCTTTCAATTTTTATTCTAAAAAGATCATTTGATTTTATTTCAAAATCTATTTTAAATTTTTTATAATTTTTATTGTAACTTTCTAAAATAAAATCATGATATGCTTGACTATCAAAATTTTCTCCTAATCTAACTCCTTCTGGTAACTTTGCAGTTTCAATTCTATCTTCTAAAGATTTAATTTTTTTCCTTCTTTTGAGATAATTTGATATTGTGAATTTAGTATGTATTGCAGTTAATGTTAATAATGCAGCAAATGGAATAATTACATCATCTACACTATTATATAAATAATAACCAGCTGTAGAAATAGCTCCTGTTAAACCTAATTGTATTGGAAGTTTTTTTCTATCTCTAGATCTTTCTTTTATTAAATCTAATCTTTGTTCTTCTAATTTTCTTACTTCAGTACCGTATTGTTCTTCGGTGTCAAGTAAGTGTAAATCTCTTTTGACTTGTTTATATTGTATTTTAAACTCCCCGAATATTGCTTTATCTATTATACTTAAACCTCCAACAATTCCTCCCGTAACTAAACTTGCTTTTAACAAACTATGTTCAACAGAATAAACTATTGGGAATGATACTAAAGAGAAAATTTGTAATAAATTAAGCATAGAGATGGGAAAATTTAAAGCTTTTAATTTACTTTCTTTCTTTTTAAGATCATTTCTTAGTGATGCATAATCTTTTCCTTCAACTACAGCTATTTCTTTTATTTCTTCATCAACTATTTCTTCTAAATTAAAATCAAAATCATTTCTTATGTCTATTGCAGTATGATATCTTTGTTTTTGTTCAGGATGAACCATTTTTTCAATTACATTTCTAAATTCTTCTGGTATCCATTCTGGCATTTTATATGGATTACTACCTCTAAATCTACTATCACTTAGTTCATTTGGTATTTCTCCAAGTAATGCTTCTGTTGCAGTAAATCCTAAAGCATAATAATCCCCGTCTGGAGAAGTACTTCCAAGTAAAGCTTCTGGACTCTGGTATGATTTTGTTCCTGCTGCTGTGTATCTAGTTGTTTGATTAGAAGTTGATTTTGATGTGTCTAAATCAATTAATGTAACATTGCCTTCATCATCAACAATAATGTGTTCTGGTTTTATATCTCTGTGGCAAACTGTTTTTACTTTTGGATGTTGTGATTCATCATGTAAATATTCTAAAGCTTCTACAGTTTTACCAATAATTGGAGCTAATTCTTCTGGAGATATTGTTCCATCTTCTTCAATAATTTCTTTTAATGATCTTCCTTTTGCATATTCTTTTACAACTACAAACATACTTTGATCTGGAATATCAATAATTTCTTTTACGGTTTGAATACTAGGATGGTCTAAATGTTGTGAAATATCAATTCCCCTTTTTAGATCTTTTAATTCTTCAATATATGGTGTTAAACTTAATCTTCTTTGGATTACTTTTCCTGTGTATGTTTTTCCATCACCATTTTCTAATTGTAAAACAAGTCCTTGTCCACCTTCTCCGATTACTCCTGTAATATTATAATGGTTAATAGTTTGATCTTGAAACATTGCAGTTATTTGTGTTGGTAAAGTTGTCATTCTAACTTTACCTCCAAGTTTGTAATTTGTTCATATACATTTGAAACAAAATTATTTGGTACATGATCATAAATATTTTCCATTAAATTTAAAGATAAGAATGCTAAACCTGCAGCAATAGCTAATTTATTCAATGGTGTTTGTTTTTTTAAAAAATTAGGATATGATTTTCTTTCACATTTTTCTAAACTTGTTAAATCTCTAAATGCATCTACAGCATAACCCATTGGGATCCCATTAGCTGCTCCTAAAACTACAGAACATGCAGAACCAATTGCAATTTTTCCCCAATCAGTTTCACCTGAGTAGTAATATAATGGTGGTGAAATAATTATATTAAAAACACCAGTATAAGCCATATCATGAAGTGTTTGTTTTTTTTCAGAACTTTGATCTGTGATTTTAAAAGCATATCTCCATAAATCTCTTCCTCTTCCATAAACAGTACCTAAACCTAGATAAGCTAATTTTGATGCATTTATTCTAGTATCTAATGAAACTTCATCAGTCATTCCAGCAACACCAACTTCATATAATGCAAAGAATGGATTGGATTCAATTAACAAAGCAGTAGTATCTGTTAAATGATATCTCAATTGTTTTGAAAGTTTGGAGATTTTAATCATTTTCTTCCTCCAATAACTTATTTAATGCAAATTCTACTACATGACTTCTATTCCTGAAAATCTTTTTTTTTAGCTCTTTTTCTATCTTTTTTAGAACTTCTTTATCCACTGTAACTGAGAGTTTTTGCTTCATCCTATTAAATCCGATTTTAGGCGATGTTTATAAGACTTTTTGTTTAGAATTTAGCTAGTACAAGCCCTTACAAAACCTAAAAACATAGGAGAAGGATCATCTAATCTTGATTTGAATTCTGGATGTCCTTGAGTTGCTAAGAAAAATTTATGTGAAGGTAATTCTATGAACTCCATTAATTTCATATTATCAGATTCTCTAATGTGATGTCCTGAGAAAACCATGCCTTTTTCTTCAAACCTTTCAACATATTTAGGAGAAACTTCCCATCTGTGTCTGTGTCTCTCTAAAATTACATTATCAGTAGTTTCTAAATTTCCAAGTCTTTCACTAGAAGTTTTATTAATTATCTCTTGATCTTTTTCTAATCTTTGAGTCTCTTCATAAAGCTTGTATGTTTGTGAATCCTTTTTCAGAATTGCAGCATAAGCACCTAGTCTCATTGTCCCACCATAATCTTTGTTCTTCATTAACTCTTTTTGTGCAGGTAAAATGTCTATAACAGGATGTGGTGTGTCTGGATTTACTTCAGATGTGTTTGCATTTTCTAAATTTAAAATATTTCTTGCAAATTCTATTAAAGCCATTTGCATTCCATAACAGATACCTAAGTAAGGAATATTATTTTCTCTAGCAAATTGTGCTGCCTTAATTTTTCCTTCAACACCTGATGATCCAAAACCACCTGGAACTAAAATTCCTTGGTATTCTTTTAATTTTTCTAACTCTGAAGGATTTTTTTCTAAATCTTTTGCATTTACCCAAATAATTTCTACTTTTACATTTAAGTTTGCACCAGCATGAATTAATGCTTGGTTAATTGATACATAAGAATCAGTTAAAGTGAAATTTCCAACATCAACATATTTTCCAACAATTGCAATTTTAATCTTTTTAGCTGGGTTTACAATATTGCTTACTAACTTTTCCCACTCTTCCCAATTAGGATTTGCTTTTGGATATAAATTACATTTTTTTAATATTTTTAGACCTACATTTTCTTTTTCTAAGTCTAATGGTACCCTATAAATAGTGTCAATATCTGGTTCTGAAATAATTGATTCACTTGGAATGTTTGCTGAAGATTCTATTTTTCTTCTTCGAATATCATCCAAAGGAAATGGTCCTCTACAGAAAATTAAATCTGGAAAAATACCTGCAGCTTCACTTAACAATTTAATCGCTTGTTGAGTTGGCTTTGTTTTCATTTCTTCCATGTGTCTTGGAACAAGAAGGTAAGTAACAAGAACATAAAGAACATTTTCTTTTCCAAACTTTCTTTCTAAAGCTTTCATAGCAAATAAGAAAGGAACATTTTCATAATCTCCAATAGTACCACCAACTTCAATAATTGCAAAATCAAATCCCTTTGAAGATTCTAGTACCCTTTTTTGTATTTCTTCAGGAATGTGAGGAATAATTTGTACAGTTTTACCAAGATATTCACCTTTTCTTTCTTTTTCAATAACAGTTCTATAAACTTGGCCTGTTGTAATGTTATGTGATTTTGGAATGTTTTGATCTAAGAATCTTTCATAGTTACCTAAGTCTTGGTCAATTTCTCCACCATCATCAGTAACCCAGACTTCTCCATGTTCAGTTGGTCTTAAGGTACCAGCATCGCAGTTCATGTATGGATCAATTTTAATTGCTGTAACAGAATAGCCATATTTTTGAAGAATTTTACCTATAGAAGCTGATGAGACACCTTTGCCAACACCACTAATAACACCACCTACAACAACTATGAATTTAGTCATGTATTAAGATATGGGAGTAAAGAGTTTTTAAAGAAAGTTGTTTTGGGTTGTATATTTTTGAGAAAGTTTATTAACTAGTTATTAAAAATGAGGTTTATGGCTGAAGATATTGTTGAATTAAGGAGAAGAGTGATTTCTGATTTAAATGATTCAGATTATGAATTTGGTGGATATGTACTAGGAAGGACATCAAGTTTGTATAGAGCTGTTAGTGAGTTTTCAAATGGATTAGAAAAAAATGAAGGATTTAAATTATTAAGTTCAGCTTTAATTTTTTATAACCCTGAGAAATTTGATATATTAAAAACTGAATTTAATTATAGTCAAAGAAATATTGATGATATTAGAGCTATTACTGAAAGTGCTGTATATACTCAATCCCCTTCTAATGGAACTGAAAGATTATTTTGTGATGCTGTTGCTTCAGAATTATCAAGAGAAGATTATTTTATGTATAATGGAATTAAAAGAAAAATGCTCTCTAATGAAGAAATAGTATTTTCAAATGTTCAATGGTTTAGTCTTTTAAGAGATCTATTTTTGGATCATGAGTATTTTACAAGATTTGGGAAAACTCGTTTTGAAGAAGGGAAAAAAATAAACTTAGCAAAAATATTAACAAAACTTAGACAGGAAGAATTAAAAAGTTGAAGAAAATATTTAATTATTATGTTTGATAAATTGAAAGAAGAATATTCTAAATGTGAAAAATGTTCAGCTCTTCTTAATAGTAGGAGCCAAGTTGTTTTTGGTTCAGGTAATAAAAATTCTAAAATTTTATTTATTGGTGAAGCTCCTGGAGCTAATGAGGATAAAAAAGGTGTGCCTTTTTGTGGTATGTCTGGAAAGATTTTAACTGAATTATTAAATCATGTTGGTTTAGAAAGAGAAGATATTTTTATTACAAATACAATTTTATGCAAACCAGATAAAAATAGAAATCCAAGAAAAGATGAAGTTGAGAATTGTAGAAATAGATTAGATCAACTAATTTCTATAATGAATCCTGATGTAATTGTAACAATTGGTAATTTTGCAACTGAGAGAATTATTAATAAAAAAGAGATTCGGTCGATTAGAGGCCAAATTTTTGATTTAAATGGAAGAACTGTAATTCCTGTTGTACATCCTGCTGCATATATTTATTCTGGAAGAAATCCTTCAATGTTTGAAGAAATGAAAGAGGATTTTGAACTAATTGCCTCTTTAGTTAAAAAATAGATATAATCTTTTAAGAACTCTTCAATCAATGTTTTTATAAAGGATCATTTTATTTTTTTTAATATGGCTGATGATTATTATAAAGGTACAAGATTTGTTTTCGTAGATCAATTAGATTTAGGAATGATATTTTTAAAACAAACTTCAAGTGAATTACTTAATGGATCTTTTGATCGTGCAGATTCAAATTTTAGAATTGCACAAAGATTTATTGATCAAGAACAAATTGATAATTATATTGCTCATTTAGTTAGAACAGGTATGTCTTTGTATAATCAAAAAGATCCTATCACAGCTGAAAACATATTAACTGGAGCTGTTAATTTTTCTACTTCAAGTTCTGAAGATATAACTCTTTTAGTAAAAAGTTATTTAGAAAGGAGTTTAACAAGATTTGAACAAGATAAGAATTTAGAAGGGGTTTCTGATCTTGAAAAAGTTTTAGAAAATACTAATGAAGAACCTTTAAGTGATTTTTTATTTGAAGCTAGAGTATCAAGTTATGGTTTATTTGGTAATTTTTATCTTAAGAATTTTAAAGATCATAAAAACTCTTTATCTAGTTATAATAATAGTCTTGATTTAATTCATGATAGAGAAAATCTTTCTAATAAGGAGAGAATTTTATTATATTTCTCTAATGCAATGATTTTAAGAGAAGCTTTAACTTATTTAGATAATACTGATGATTTAAAATTTGCAGAAGGATTTATTAATTGCTATAGAAAAAATGGAGCTTATTCATATTCTCTAATGGAAAAATTAAGTTCTGAAGAAATTTCTCCAGAGCTTATACAGATTATTCATAAATTAGGTGCAGAATTATTTTTAGGAAGTTTAAAAAGTTCTAGATTATATTTGAGAATGTCAAGGAGTCAAGATATTTTAGGTAGTAAAAAACAAGGATATTGGGAAATTGCGACTAGAATTATCGAGGGTTATAATAATATGGAAAAAGATTTTAATGCTTATGTAAGAATAGGTCAAGAATTGAGTGGAGTAGAAGATTTACATGCAAAAAAATTCTTATTGATGGCTAAAGATTTATATGATTCTTCTGAAGATCCTAAAAATGAATTTCATCCTGATCATTTAGATATATATGAAGTATTAGCTCAAGTGCATGATATTAGTCCTGCATTGAATCCTTGGGGAATATCTATTGATAATACTTAAAATCTTCTTCCAGATAATAATTCAGCCATTTTTCCAGACATATCTTCGTAAGGAATAACCCTACATCCGCCACCTGTTTTTGAAACATTTTTTTTAGGTTCTTCTTTTTTGGTTTCTTGAGAAATAGGTTTTCCTTCTCTGTGAGCAATTAGTTTTTGTAATGCTTCAACTAATTTCTTTAGATTGTCTAAACTTTCATTTTCTGTATCAAAACTTATTTTTACTTGCATTTTTTATATCTGGGTGTTAGTTATTAAAAAAGGTTTTGCTTTTATTTTAGTTAATTTTATATACTTAAAGAAATGGGATTCTATTATGGCAAAAAAATATACTATTACATTGTATCCAGATAAATGCATTGGATGTGGTGCATGTGCTGGAGTAGAAGCTGAATTGTTTGAAATGGATGAAGAGACATATATCTCTAAGTTGAAAAGTTCTGTTAAAAAAGAAGAAGATGGAAAAGAAGTTTGGGTTTTTGAAACTGATGATCCTAAAAATGCTAAAGAAGCTGCAGAAATCTGTCCTGGACAAGCAATTAAAGTTGAAGAGAGTGAAGAATAATTCTTTTTTTATTGTATTATAGTTTCGAAAAACTTATAAAGTAGTAATTATTCTTAATTAGGAATGATTCCTAATAAGCAAAGAAGGATAAGCTTTCAAAGGCAAGAGATATTAAATTATCTGAAGAGTGTTAAGACACATCCAACAGCTGAAATGGTTTATAGTGGAGTGAAAAAAGATATACCTAATGTAAGTTTAGGTACAGTCTATAGAAACTTAAATATTTTAGCAGAAGATGGAGAAATTCTTAAGTTAGAAATTAATAATGAATTCCATTTTGATGGTGATTTATGTAAACATCAACATTGTGTTTGTAATAAATGTGGAAAAATTAAAGATGTATTTCAAGAAGAAATTTCTAAGTATGCTTTGAAGAAAGTTAATGTTAAAGGTTTTGAAGCAAAATGTGTAAATGTAATCTTTAATGGAATTTGTAATAATTGCGAGGTAAAATAAAATGACAGTAAAAAAAATAGAAGAAAATAATTTTGAAGAAGAAGTTAAAAAATCTAAGATGCCAGTTCTTATTGATTTCTGGGCAGAATGGTGTGGACCATGTAGAATGATGGGACCAATCTTTGAAGAACTAAGTGAAGATTTTGAAGGGAAATTAATCTTTGCTAAACTAAATATCGACGAAAATAACTCAATTGCTAATGAATTTGGTGTAAGAAGTATTCCAACATTAGTTTTGGTTAAAGATGGTAAAGAAGTAAATAGAATTACAGGACTTTTACCTAAAGCAGCATTAAAAGCTAAAATTGAGGATTTGTTAAAGGAGTAAAAATATGATAAATGAAAAAGCAGTAAACTTTGTAGAAGATGCATATTATAATGGGGAAATTAATAAAATAAATTTAGAAGACTATAAAGGTAAATGGGTAGTATTATTTTTTTATCCAGCTGATTTTACTTTTATTTGTCCAACTGAATTAGGTGAACTTGCTGACCACTATGAACAGTTTAAGAACTTAAATGTAGAAATTATAAGTGTAAGTACTGATACAGCATTTGTACATAAGGCATGGCATGATAGCTCAGAGTCAATTAAAAAAATTAATTTTCCAATGTTAGCAGATCCAACTGGAAGAGTTTCAAAAGCTTATGGAACTTATATCGAAAATGAAGGTCTTTCTTTGAGAGGTACTTTTATTATTGACCCAGATGGGAATGTAAAAGCAAGCGAAATACATGATAATAGTATTGGAAGAAGTTCTAAAGAATTAATTAGAAAAATACAAGCTGCACAATTTGTAAGGAATAGTAATGGTAAAGTTTGTCCAGCAAGTTGGATGCCAGGAATGGAAACATTAAGTCCTGGTGTTGACCTAATAGGAAAAATTTAGGAGAATAAAAAAATGTATGAAGAAAAAGATTTTTCTCATTTATTGGGAATGGAAGGTTTTTCAGAGGGAATGCTGAAAGATCATTTTAAGTTATATAATGGATATGTAAAAAATACAAATGAACTAATGAAAACTTTGAAAGTTATGACAAATAATTGTATGGAATTTTCAGAGTTAAGAAGAAGGTTTGGTTGGGAATTTAATGGAATGAGATTACATGAATTATATTTTGGTAATTTAGTGAAAGGTGGAAAAAAATTAAATGAAGAATCTAAAATTGGAAAGAAAATTATTGAAAGTTTTGATAATTTAGGTGAATGGGAATGTGATTTTAGAGCTAGTGCAAGTATGAGAGGAATTGGATGGGTTATTTTAGCTTATGATCCTGTTGGTGATAAATTGTTTAATGTTTGGGTAGATGAACATGATGGTGGGATTTTAGCTGGTGCTGTTCCTTTGTTAGTCATGGATGTATTTGAACATGCTTTCATAAAAGACTATGGTTTAGGAAAAAGAGCATATCTTGAAAGTTTCCTTAAGAACATAAATTGGGAAGAAGTAGAGAAAAGACTTCTTTAATTTTATTTTATATTCACGGAGAAAAAAATGAAAAAAGATGTAATAGAAAAATTTGCAGCTTTAATTACAGCTGCTTTTGGTCTGGTAGCTGCATTAGCATGGAACGATACAATTAAGGCAATATTTGTAAGAATTTTTGGTAGTTCAGATACTGTTCTTGCAATGGTTATTTATGCGGTAATTGTAACTATTTTAGCAGTAATTGCAACATTATATATTGCTAAAGCTGCTGAAAAAGCACATTAATTTTTTTTTATTTTTTTGAGAAAAGACTTAAATAGTATTTTAGCATGTTTGTACTAATGGTAAAGAAAAAAACTGTACCTAAAGGAGTAAAATTAGTTTCTTTGTATTATTTTATTATTTCTGCTTTAACAATGTTAGTTGCTTTAATTGTTGGGGTTGTAGGTAGTATTGTTGTAAATATAATTGAAATTGAACAAGCTTGGATGAGTATTGTCGGAACTGCAGGTTTGATTGTTATTGGAATAATCTTTGCAGTTTTCTCAGTTTTATATTTTATAGTAGGTAAATCACTGAGAAAAGGTAAATATTGGGCTTGGATAGTTGCGATAGTTTTATCGTCTGTTGGAGTATTAAGTAGTTTTACTGCAATTGCTGGTGGAGATTTCTTTTTATCACCATTTAAGCTGTTAATCAACGGTGGAATTTTGTACTACTTAGGATTCAATGAAGAAGGTAAAGCCTATTTTAAAACTAATACAAAGAAGAAGAAAAAGAAAAAATAATTTTTTTTATTTTTATTTACTTAAAAAATATGAAAGTAATCTAACTCCAGCACCAGTTCCGCCTTTTGTTAAATAATCTCTATCTTCAGCAATAAAACCTGGACCTGCAATGTCAATGTGTGCCCATTTGGTTTTTTCTGTGTTAACAAAATGACTTAAGAAGACTGCTGCTGTGATTGCACCTGCACCATGAGACCTAGGAGCTATATTTTTTATGTCAGAAATTGATCCTTTCATTGCATCTTGGTATTCTTCTAACATAGGTAATCTCCAAACTCTATCATGGCTAGATAATCCAGCATCTTCAAGTTCTTTAGATAAATTATCATCTTTAGACATTAAACCAGAAATTTGTTCTCCTAAAGCTACAACACAAGCACCAGTTAAAGTTGCTAAGTCAATTAAAATTTTAGGTTTGTATTTTTCTTCAGCATAACTAATTGCATCTGCAAGAATTAATCTTCCTTCAGCATCTGTGTTTCCAATTTCAATTGTTTTTTTGTTGTAAGCTCTTAAAATATCACCAGGTTTGTAAGCAGAACCATTTACTAAGTTTTCACATAAAGGCATTAAAGCAATAATGTGTTTCTTTACTTTCATTTCTGAAGCAGCTTTTATTGCTCCAAAAACTGCTGCAGCTCCACCCATGTCACATTTCATAGTTTCCATGTGGCCAGAAGGTTTTAAATTGTATCCTCCAGCGTCGAAAGTAACACCTTTTCCAACTAATGCAATTGGTCTTTCTGATGAGCCTTTATATTCTAAAATTAATAATTTAGGTTCTTGGTCTGAACCAGCTGTTACACCTAAAAGTCCACCCATTTTTAACTTAACCATATCTTTTTTATTTAGAACAGTTAATGAGATATTGTTTTTCTTTGAAATTTCTTTTGCAAGCTTTTCAAAGTAAGCAGGAGTAACTTCAATTGCAGGTTCATTTACTAAATCTCTTGCAAAGTTTGTTGCATTTGCAATTATTTCTCCTTCTTCTAATCCGTTTAATAATTCTTTACTGCTTGAATATTCTAAGTAAATATTTTCTAGCTTAACTTTAGGATTCTCTTTGTCAGGAGTTATGTATTTATCAAAAATATATTCTGATAAGAAAAATCCTTCTGCTGTTGCTCTTCCTAATAAATTTGTGTTAAAGTTTGAAATTTTTAATAGGTTTGTAGATATAGATTTGCATTTTCTAGATCTAGAATATTTGAATGATTTGTTTATAGATTTTCTAAATTTTTCTAAAGTGAATTCTTCTTTCTTTCCTAAGCCTAAAATCAATACTCTTTTAGTAGAATTGTTTAAATTGCTTGAATAAGCATGACCATATTTCTTAGTAAAGATTTTCTTTGAAATTGCATCAGAAATTTCTTCAGATAATTTTTGGTTAAAGTCTTTGTAATTATGTTTGTCTTCTTCAAAAAGACCAAGAACAGTTAAATCTGCCTCTTTTAATTTAGATTCTACATTTAGTTTCATTTTATCCTCTCTAGTATTATGAAAACCTTTCTTGTTTAATATCTTTTTGGTCAACGCCTCTTTCAACTAAAGTCTTTCTAGTGTCAAGTACCATTTCTTTTAGACCACAGATGTAAAACATTTTACCTTTAATTACTTCAGGTAAATGTAAGGTTACTCTACCTTTCTTACCATCCCATTCTTCTCTTGTAATAGAGGGATGATATTCAAAATTAGGATATTTTTTTTCTAATTCAAATAATTCTTCATGATGTAACATGTTTTTTCTTAGTTTATATGAAACGATTAAAGAAAATTTCTTATTAGGAAAATCTTCAACATGTTCTTTGATCATTGAAATCATTGGAACAATACCAGTACCCACAGCTAAGAAACAAAATTCTTCAATATCTTCCCTATCTTGGAATTTAAAAAAACCAAGAGGACCTTTTACATATAATTTTTCTCCTTGTTTGACATCTTTAAAGAATTCTGATGCAAAACCACCTGGAATTAATCTAATACATAAAGTAATGCCTTTCTCAGAAGGAGGATTTAAGATTGAATATGATTTTATCTCTTTTTTTTCTTCTCTGTCTATTTCTATAGTGATAAATTGTCCTGCTTCAAAAGTGAAGTCATCAGGGCTAGATAATTTTAGTAGAATTACATCTTCTGTATATTCTATTTTTTCCAATATTTCTGATTCGAAGTTTTTCATATTATTAGCCTTTTATGAATATAGTTAAAAAGTTTATTATTGTGTTGTCTATAAGTCTTCCTATACTAACTCTTATATTTTCACTAGGAGCAAAGGGTTTAAGTAAAATTGCTGTTGCATTGTTTTTTTTAGCAAATAATACATCTGTGAAATAAAAATCGCCTATAGTTACAATATCTTTTGACTTAACTTTGTACTTTTTTTTAACTTTATTGAATAATTCTTTTGAAGGTTTTCTTAAGCCAGTAATGAAAAGTTCACAATTTAAGGACTTTTTTATTGAAGCTTCTCTTTGTTTAATAGTTTTGGAGTTAGAAATGCAAATGGTTTTGTACTTTTTTGAAATCTTTTTGAACCATACTTGTGTTTTTGGATCTATTTTTGTAGTTTCAGGATAAAATAAAGTATTATCTATGTCAAAAATTAATAATTTTTTAGTTTTGAAAATCTTTTCATCAATATCTATAACAGTATTGAAGCTATAATCTGGAAAATATTTTTTCATTTTGGTAAAGTATATAAAGTAAATACTAAGTATATATATTTATGGATTGGTCGTTTATAATAGGGTTATCTATACTGCTTGAAATTTTTACAGTATTTGTTAGATTTAGTACAGGAATTCATAGTAAGAGTGTTCAACATAAATTACATATGCCTGTTAGGATACATCATATGTATTTTGGGATTTTGATAGCTGTTGTAGGATTATTTTATGTTACTCCTGTTATTGCTTTTGAAGGTTCTAGATTAATAATTCCTGCGACTATAAGTTTGTTTGAAATTGGTATGGCTATTGCATTGTCAGATTTATTTCATCATTTTATAGTTTTACCTGCTGTATATAAAACTAAAAAATTTCCAATAGATTTTCCTTAATCTTCTTTCCAGAATTCAAGCTCTTCAGTTTTTTCATCAACTTTCATTCTTTCTTTTGTTCCTTTACCACTTAAGCCAGTCTCAGGAGTTTCTCTAGAATAATCTTCTTCTTTGTTGAAAAATTTATCAAAATCAATCCAAGTGTGCCATTTACCATTTTTCTTATATTTCTTTTTTGCTAGTAAAACTATTCTTGAAGGAATGTGTTCAGCTACAATTTCATAGTCAGGAAGATACTTTACTAAAGCTTTTGAAAAATTTACCATGTCTTCATGGAAAGGCATATTTTTTAAATCTAATCTTTGTCGAGAGGAACCAACAAACATGTAAGCTTTTATTTCTAAGAAATCAGGATCTGCTTTTTGGATTAATTTTGAGTAGCCTTCTAAGTCACACATATTAATCTCTCGCATTAAAGTAAATCTTAAACAAGTTCTTTCTTTTTTCTCTGATAGATATTCTAAACTTTTGTTCAATCTCTCCCAGTGATCTGTGAATAAAGGTTGACTTACTTTTTTTAGTATCTCTTTGCTCGGAGCATCTAGGCTAATATAAAGTTGTGTTATTGGAGGTAAATCCTTTAGTTCTTCAGGGTATTGTCCATTTGTTACTAAGAAAGTTGAGATTTTTTCTTTGTGAAATAAGTTTATAATTTCATTTATTTTGGGATAATTAATTGGCTCACCAGTTAAGGATAGAGCTACATGTTTTACTGTTTTAGATTCATTTTTTAATTCTGTAATTGCACTTGGATGTCCACCAAAACCAGAAAGTAATTCTTTTTGTGCTTCTTTTGCACCGTCGATAATTTCTTGAGGATCATTTATTTCTCCAAGCCATTCTTTTGAAACTGGAGCCTTGTAATCTCTCCAACAAAAAATACATCTGTTTGCACAACTTAAACTTGTTGACATTTGTAAACATTGATTGCTTCTAATTCCATAAAATTTTAATTTGTAACAGCCACCTTCTCCACGAATCATTTTTTTAGCCCAGCCACAAACCTTTACTGCACTATGTGAACCAACAATTCTGTATTGCTGTTTTTCCATTAATTTTTTTACTTCTTCAGTTATCATTTTTTGTTTCTATAATCTTCTATCGCTCTTTTTAATGCTTTTTGTCCCATAATAGAACAGTGAAATTTTAATTGAGGTAGTTTACCTAGTTCATCTGCAATTTCTTTAGCTGAAATATTTTCTGCTTCTTCTAAAGTTTTTCCTTTTGCTATTTCACAAAGCATGTCTGTTGAAGCTATTGCTGCAATACAACCATATGTTAAAAATGTTATTTTTGTAATTATATTATTCTCTACTTTAATGAAAATCTTCATAGCGTCACCACATTTGAAGTTTCCTTCTTCGCCAACTCCATCAGGATTTTGCATTTCTCCTGCATTTTTTGGTTCTTTAAAATGTTTAATTGTTTTTTCTGAATACATAGTCCATTACCTTTCCAAAAGGAGATATTTTCCTTAGTTTTTTTACAACCTTAGGAATTGTTTCTAAAGTTTTGTTTATGTCTTCTTCTGTTGTGTATTTACTTAATGTTAATCTTAAACTACCATTTGCAGCTTCATGTGATAAGCCTATTGCCATTAAAACATGACTAGGTTCTAATAATGCTTCTGAACATGCAGAGCCTGTAGATGAACAAATGAATTTTTGATCTAAATACCCACCAATAGCTTCTCCTTCAATTCCTGCAAAGGAAATATTTACATTATTACATAATCTTTTTTCTCCTTTAGGTCCATTTAATTTAGTAGCTTCAATTTTTATAATTCCTTCAATTAATTTATCTCTTAATTCAGACATTTTTTCAATTTCTTTTTTTGTAGGTCCATGTTTTAATGCAGATGCGAAACCAATAATTCCTGGAATGTTTTCTGTACCTGCTCTTTTTTTGAATTCATGTTCACCACCATGTAAAAGAGGAGTTATTTTTGTACCTTGTTTTACATACATAGCACCAACACCTTTTGGTCCGTTAATTTTATGAGAATTTATTGTTAAAAGATCTAAATTTTGTTTATTTACGTCAATTTCTACTTTTGTATAACTTTGACATGCATCAGAATGAAAGTAAACCTTGTGTTTTTTACAAACTTTACCTAATGCTTCTAAGTCTTGAATTGTACCGACTTCATTGTTTGCATGAATTACTGAAAATAAAATAGTTTTATCTGTGATTGCTTTTTCTAAATCTTCAGGATTTACAAATCCTTCTTCATCAACATCTAAATAAGTTATTTTGAAACCTTGAGTTTCTAACCATTCACAAGCTTTTACAATACACTTATGTTCAACTTTTGAAGTAATAATATGATTTCCTTTGTCTTTGTTTGCGAAAGCAATACCTTTGATTATTGCATTGTTAGATTCTGTTCCACCAGAAGTGAAAACTATTTCTTCAAAATCTGCATTGATTGATTTTGCAATAACTTTTCTTGCTTTGTCTAATGCTTGATGTGCTTCATAACCAAATGAATGAGCTGAAGATGCATTACCATAATGTTTTGTGAAATATGGAAGCATTTCTTTTAGTACTTTCTCATCAACCTTAGTTGAAGCTCCGTTATCTAAGTATATATCTTTAGGAATCATCTTTGTCACATCCTCTACAATTTTTTTCTACATGCTTTTGTACTAATTTTAATAATGGTTGAACTGTGTCTTTATTTAAGGAATAAAATCTTTCTCTTCCTTTACTTTCAACAGTTAAAATATTACATTCTATTAGTTTTTTTAGATTATGTGAGACAGAACTTTGTTCATATCCAGTCTTTTCTACTATACTTGATACATTCATTTGGCCTTTTTGTAATAAAAAAATAATTTCCAAATTAGTTCGATTTGCGAAGTTCTGAAAAAATGTGTTGTATGATTTACATAACATATGAATCTTGTTTCATATATACTTTATAAAGCTTATGGTTTTGAAAAGTTTTAAATAATGAAGAGTTATTAGATGTGATATGAAAAAAATTGTGATAATATTAGTTTTATTGTTGTTAGTCTCTTGTTCAAGTCCAGTTGAAGAAACTGCAGAAGAAGTTGTAGAAGATAATATAGACGAAGTTGTTGAAATAATAGAAAGTAATGTCGAGGTAAATGAAATGGGAAAGAAAGTTGTTATGATTGTGGCTTCAGATCAATTTAGAGATGAGGAATTATTAGAACCAATGGATGTTCTAGAAAATGCAGGTGTGGAAGTTGTAGTGGCTTCAAAAGATACAGATATGGCTACAGGTATGTTAGGAGCAATTGTGTCAGTAAATTTAGATTATTCCGAGATTATTGTTGATGATTATGATGCTTTAGTTTTTATTGGAGGTACTGGAGCAAATATGTTTTTTAATGATGAGAAAGCATGGAGTTTAGCTAATGAAGCATATTCTAAAAATAAATTAGTTGGAGCTATTTGTATTGCCCCTTCAATATTAGCAAATGCTGGATTATTAGAAGGGAAAAAAGCAACTTCATATCCAAGTGAAGAAAGTAATTTAGCAAATAATGGTGCTCAATATACAGGAGAAAGAGTTACTGTAGATGAAAATATCATTACAGGAAGTGGACCTGAAGCAGCTAGGGAATTTGGTGAAGGTATCCTTAGACTAATTTAATTATTTTGCTGCTATTTGCTCAGCTTTTCTTCTCAGAGGACTATCTTGATTAAAAGAAGTATCTGGAATTAATGGACTTGGTTGTCTTCTATAAAAATAATTGCTTAATGTCCTTTGAATATTTCTTTTTTCAGAATATTCTAATCTTCCTCTAAATTGAATTGGGTTTTCTGCTATTCTTTCAACAGGAAGCCTATAAGCTGCAACTAAACATCTTTTTTGATTTATGTATAATCTTTCATCTAATAGACCTACAATATCATACATTTGTTCTACTATCATTTCTGGACTTAAAGGCATGTTTTCTCCTCGAGCTTGCTCTTCTGCCATAATGTCTGCATAAGGTGAAAATGGTGCAGCATTAATTGACATGAATGTTATAAATCTTGGTTGAACAGTATTTAGTAATTTTGCTGTCTGAACAACATGGTCTTCATAATGTTTTAATCCACCAAGACCAGTCATAATCATTGTTGAAATTTGAATCTTACTTTGAACAGCTTTTTTTCCAGCTTTTTCCATTCTGTCATAATTTATATTCTTGTTTACATATTGAAGAACTTGATCTGAACCAGTTTCAATACCCCAGAAAAGCATATTTAATCCGTGCTCATAAAGAGTATTCATTTCCTTAATTGATTTTTTCTCTATACCTTCAGTTCTTGTGAAAGCAGCAATTCTTCTTATATTATTTCTATTATAAGGTGTATATTGTTGATTATCGAAAGTACTTCTAGCAGCATCAACATATTGTAATAATTTATCTGTTGGCATTGCAAAAATATCACCACCACCTAGAAAAAGTCTTTGAATATTTCCAAGATCCCCATCTAATTTTTTTCTAACCTCTGCAATATGTTCTTGAAATGCTTGAAATCTTTTTATGTGGAATCTTGCTTGACCATATTCAGTACAGTATGTACACTTTGCATATTGACAACCATTTCCTACTTCAAGTTTTAATACTCTATGTAGTTCTTCTGATGGAGGTGAAAAAGGTTCTGCAGTATATATATCTCTATCGTGATATAATAAAGCTCTATCAAAAGAAAATTTAACTCCTAGTTTACCGCCGTCTCTTTTTTCTCTATTTATCCAAGAGTCAACAGTTTTTAGTAAAATTTCTCCAGTTATATCCTCTAACTCATTTGTTTGTTCTGCTTTTCTAAAAACAACACTATATTCTTTTTTTAATAAAATTGATAAAGTATCCATTTGTTCTTTTGCTTTATCGTAATTATTTTCTAAAGCTAATCTTGTTGCTTCTAATACAATCTCTTTTAATTTTTCTTCATTAAAATTTTCAGTTTTATAATCTATTTTTTCATTTGCTTTATGAGTAATAGATCTAACTGCTAGTACTATTAATTTTTCATATGGAATATTTACTTCATCTGGAAAATCTGGAATTTCATAATCAAAATTGTTATCAGCAAGAATATCTTCTAGTTGATGATTAGAGAGAGAATATTTCTTTTTTAATATTTTTGTTACTTCCTTTTTTTCATGATCATGATCAAAATTTATTCTATTTTTAGCCGAATCTATACTTAATTCTAAAATTAAATTTTCAATACCTTTTCTTAAATCTGTTTCACCAGTTGTTGTTAATGTATCATAAAATCTATTTTTTCCAGTTTGTTTAAGTTCATCTGGGTGAAAGTTCCAAAGAGTATTTTCAAATATAAGGACATATTTTTCCTCTGTAGGAGACGCAATTAGCTCACCTTCAGTTCCTAAACTATAATCTTCTTCATTACCACCATAATAATATACTTCTTCTAATGGATCATCAAAATCAAATCCTTCAAAACCAGTAATTTCAAGAATGTCACCTAATTTTAAATCTGCTCTAATTGGTGTTGAAATGCTTTCGTATACTTTAGTTACTAATTGAGTTCTATATGTATCTAGATCTGTAAAATCTATATTTGGAATCTGGTCAAGATTGATATCAATTCTTTTTGCTAATTTTGAGAATGCATTATTAATATCTTTTTCATCAGTTGTTGGATTTTCTAATTCTAATTTTCTTTTTTCTTCAATTTCATTAAGTTTTATTTCTAGTTGAGAAAAATCTCCTTTAATTTCTTCTTTTACTGCATTTAAAATATCAGTTTTAGATGGTAATGTGGAAAGAAATTGTTCATAATCATCTTTATTATGAATACCTTTAATATTTTGACGTGCTGTTTTTATTATTTCTGCATCTTTTATTTGTGAAGATAATAATGCTAGTTGGTCCTCTGCTGAGAGTTGATAAATTGTTGCAAATAAGTTTGTAAAAACTTCTTCTTCTGTAGCTTTTATTTGTTTCATTTTTTTAGTTATTTAATATGTCTATAACATATTGTCTTTCTCCTAAACTTTCTGTAAACTCTTGACTAATTTTTTCTTTAGAAATTCCAAGTGATAATAATGTTGTTATATAATCTCGAGTTTTTGTAATTATTTTTTTTCTCTTATCATTTATGATTTGGTCATATTCTTCAAGAACTGTTTCAAGATCGCCATTTATTTGCTCTTTTATTTCTTCTATAGCTTGGACATAATTTTCAGGATATTCAACCAGTTCTAAATTTCTCATATATGATCTGCCATTTTTCCCATCACCATATTTTATTCTCATAATTGGATCAGTTCCTTCAGGTTCTGAGACTATAGTTATAGGGCCATATTTATTATAAGGTTCATTTCCAGTACCGATTTTATGTCTTACTAGATCTCCTTCTTTTAATTTAATATTAGGGAGATCAAAAGCTGGAACCATAGGAGTAACATCAAAAGTTACACCTCTTAGATTACCATTAATATTTAGAATGTGGTTACCATGTTCATTTTTCTCATAATATCTAACAATAGTACCTTTTGGATATTCTCTATTATAATCTTCTTCTAAGATAACTAAAGTACCTTTAGGAATTTTTACTTTTGCTAAAGTCTTTTTTATGAATCCTGCTTCTTCATAAAGATGAGGAATAATTCTATCAAATATATTCTTTCTAAAGTTGTCAAATTTATTTGCATCAAG